>Ga0136616_10000031_pt1 | contig 53004 bp, 58 predicted proteins | sample AntDrymUQ2992106_2_FD_106648 | JGI IMG/M metagenome (GOLD analysis project Ga0136616, IMG submission 106648) | Polar desert sand microbial communities from Dry Valleys, Antarctica - metaG UQ299 (21.06) | ecosystem: Environmental > Terrestrial > Soil > Desert | place: Antarctica: Dry Valley... | reverse complement strand
GAGGCGGGGAAGCAGATGACCTCGTCCGCGCCGGCCTGCTCGAATGCCGACAGGTATCCCTTCACTGTCTCCTCGTCCTTGGCCGTCCCCTGGACGATCTGCTCGGCGTACTCCCCCAGCCAGGCGTAGTAGTCGCCCAGGCTCTCGCGCGCGGCCGCCTCGGCGCCCTCGCCGAGGACGAAGTAGAAGAGGGCCACGACGCGTGGGTCGCCGTCGCGGCCGGCCTTCGACCACTCCCCTTTCAGCGCACCACGCGCCTCAGCGAGCATGTCCGGAGTGCCTCCGCCCATGGTCCAGCCGTCAGCGTGCTGAGCCGCGCGGCGGAAGGCACGACCGGAGCTCCCGCCGATGAGCAGGGCGGGCCGGCTCCCGCTCGCGGGAGGCGGGCCCACCGCGCTCTCGCTGCCCCAGAGATCCTTCAGCTCATCAAGCTGGCGGTCGAAGTCAGCGCCCCGCCCGGAGAAGTCCGCGCCTGATACCACATAGTCGTCCTCCCGGCCGCCGGGCGCCAGGCCGAGCACGAGACGCCCTCCGGAGAGCTGATCGATCGTGGCCGCCTGCTTGGCGAAGAGCGCCGGGTTGGTGCGCAGTGGAGCCAGGAGGATGTCGGTGACCAGGCGGATGCGGTCGGTCACGGCGGCGGCGGCGCTGAGCGCGATCAGGGACTCGAAGTTGGGGTAGGCGATCCGGTCGATGGTCCCGAGGGACGAGAAGCCGGCGTTCTCAGCCCGCTTGGCCCAGTCGACGATGCCCCGACGATCCACTCCGCGAACTGCGTTCGGCAGCCCGATCCCGATGTCCATCCGTACGCACCTCCGCTTCGCGATACGTAAGGTGGCCGACATGGCCGCGGCCGGGACTCTAGATGAGCTTCCCGAGTGGGTATGTGAACTACTCGAAGAGGCGCGCGTGGCCCACCTCGGGCTGCTGGACCACCACGGTCGCCCTCGGGTCCTGCCGGTGACCTTCGCGATGGTCGAGGGCAGTCTGTGGAGCGCCGTGGACCACAAGAAGAAGGGCCGGCCAGGGAACGAGCTGGCCCGCGTGCGCTGGGTGCGCGAGCGCCCGATCGGGAGCATCACGGTGGATCGCTACGACGACGACTGGGAGGGACTGGCCTGGGTCCAGCTACTTGGTGCCATCGCGGTGATCGAGCGGACCGGCCACGACGACTCCGTGATAGCCGCGCTGATGGCGCGGTACCCGCAGTACCGTGAACGGCCGCCAGGGGGACCGCTCCTGCGGCTGACGCCCGAGCGGTCGGTGTGGTGGCGATCGGCCGGTGACGGCGCCGCTTAGAATCGGCCGCGCGGGCGGTTAGCTCAGCTGGTAGAGCGCCTGCCTTACAAGCAGGAGGTCGCCTGTTCGATCCGGGCACCGCCCATCGTTGGAATCCCGCTCTGAGAGGGGGATACGGGGGGCCACCACCCCCCACCCCTTTTCTCTCGGGGGGTCCATGGAAGCGTGGTGGAAGCCGTAGTTCCGCTGGGTCCCTCTTGTAGGAAGCATCTCTCCGGCACCTTGATCACGCAGATCTTTCTGGCTAGGGTCGGTTCATGGGAGCGCGACTGTTCTCATTCAGACTGTTCCTCATCCTCGCCGTGGTGGCTGTGGCGGTCTTGGTGCCAAGCGCCCGGCCGCCGGAAGTGCAAGCCGGGTGCGTCGCGGCCCTCACGCGGGGCGGAGTCGATTACACGGGCATCCAGCCACCCGGTAATGGAAAGCTGCATCTCGGTCGTCGTCTCGGGCGCGTCCGCGTCCCTCCGTGCACGGACACCATCCCAGCCGACCCCGATCAGCACGACACAGTCCACCGGCTCCGCCGTATCCAGGGTGTCCCGCCCGCCGTCGCGCTCTTCGACGGGTACGACGGTCTGGTCTACGCGGCAAATGGCTACTTTCCTCAGCTTTCCAGCCACCCGCTGCACGGCCTGTACCCGGCCAGAGAGTTCGCTGCGGGCGTTCGAGCGTGCCAGGTCCGGAAGCCCATTCAGGGCCGCGTAACGGGAAAACACTTCGGTGTGATCCGCCTGCGGAGCAAGCGTCAGACGCAGTTCATCCAGGTGGGTCCCAGCACCGAGATACGCGGATTTCTGCGACACGGCCTGCCTCACCTGGAGCCCGGCGACCGGATCAAAATGTCCCTGAGTCGGTGCAAGCTCCGGAAGGTCAGCGGGTCGGTCTTGCTCGCTCGCACTGTTGCGGCCCGATGACACCCGCTGAATAGACCCGTGAAGATCTCAGTGGTGGCCATGACCATCACGGCGATGATCCGGAACTACTTCGCCCCGAGCTTCCCTGGCGGCTTGCGGCTGGAACCACGCTGGGAGCAGGTCCACTCTCTCCGGCCCCCTCGCTGAGCCTGATGGGGACCCTCGCGGTTAACACGCCCTTCAGCGATACTGGAGATGTGGCCGAAGTGGGTAGCCCTCGGGACAGGCGTACATTTCTGCGCCCTCTCGCCTTCCTGGCTCTGTTCCTGCTGGCGGTGACGGTTGCCTGGGTCGTTTTCGTGGCCCTGACCCTTGAACCGATCCCGTTCGACTGACATTTCCCTGGTGGGTAGCGATGACCCCCATGGCGATGATCGTCCGGCGAGAACTAGGGGCGAGCGGCCCAGTCGAGGGCGGTGACGTAGCGGCCTTCGCCGGTGGGTCCGAGGTCGTTGGCGATGCGGGTGACCTCGTCAAGGTGGGTGCCTTTGGGGGTGGTGGTGTAGAGGACACCGCGACGGAGGAAGGCGATCCGCTTGCCGTCCGGTGACCAGGTTGGTGCCCGTCCCGAGCGGCGAGTGATGCGGCGGAGGCCGGTCCCGTTACCACGGACTATGAAAACGTCCAATCCATTGGCATCGTCGCGTGTCCGCTTGGTAAAGGCGATCCACCGACCGTTAGGCGACCAGGACAGGTGCCCAGTCGCCCCACGCCGGGTTATCCGGCGCGGTGTTTCACCGGGGCGGGCGACAAAGAGTTCCTGACGACACTCTAGGAAGCACCCGGCGGGCACGGTCCCGACAAACGCCAGCCGATCTGACCGTGACCAGTCGTACGACCCGCCCCACTCGGTGCTCAGATTCGCCGTCGAGTCGTCTCCTCGTGCCGCAACCTGAAGCGGTGTGCCGTCCAGACCCAGCACCGTTAGCTGGGGCACGCCGCCGATCAGACCCTTGACCAAGATCCGCGACCCCTCGGGCGACCAGCGCAACCGCCCCTGACTGAACTGAGGAGCCGTCCCCCGGCTCTCCACACGGCCCTGCAAGTCGGTGATTACGATCTCGTACGAGTACGCCGGAGCAATGGCCTGTGAAACCTCCAACAGCCCCAGTCGCTGGCCGTCCGGGGAAACACCGACATCTGTCCACTGGCACCGAGGCGTCGCGCACGCTCCCAGCTCCCGGATGCGGCCAGTGCGTGGACCCACCGCTTCGAGTGCGCTTGGGCGGTTCTCGTAGCGGGACGCCCAACCCACCGTGTAGAGAATCTCGCCGTTACGTCCCGGAAACGTCGCTTCGGCTGGGGGAGTCGCCAACGCAGGCAAGACGGCCACCACCACCACGCAGATCCATGCGGCTCTAGCAGCTCGCCGATGCCCCCGGAGGACTAATCCGTCACGCAGGATCACTCGACCATTCAACCCACGAGGACCCTATTCGGAGCGGCCCCGGCCCGTCCACCACGGAGGCAGAGTCGATCCTTGCCGTGGGGGTCCCATGTAGCGCCCCCGCGACCTAGCCAGATCCGGGGTATCTGTCAGACGCCCAAACGTCGGACGAACACCGATTAGCATTTCTCCGTATGGATCTGCGGCCGCTGAGATTTCCCGAGTTCGACGGCGATCGGCTGAGCGTCCGGGTCACCCATTCGGAGCGCCAGAAGTTGCGGGCGCTGGCGGCATCCTTGGGGGTGACTGAGAGCGAACTCGCGCGTGAAGCAATCGGGGCGTGGGTGACCGTGGTGGACGAAGAGGTGCTCGGGAATCGTCCTGCCGTGTAGGCATGGCACTATCCGTCCATGCGGAGTGATGGCTCACCGGATCGCCGAACGAGGACTCTCGACGAAATCTGGCACCGCCCCCAGCTCGCGCTTGCCGGTCACTTCGAGAGCGACTTCGTGGTGGCCACCAATGACCGCGTGGCGATCCTGATCCGTGATGTTGCGTGTTACCTGAGCGGCTTTCACATGGCGCTTGAAACGGTCCCGCGCTATGTCGACGACGTTGGCAACGAGGACTATGGCGACCTTTTCTGGCGCACCCGGCGGGGCACCGATCCGTCCCCCCAGCTCCTCCGCGTGGAGATCGCTTACGCCGACGGGAAAAGGGCTTCGACGGTCGACGCCGTGGACCCGATGAGCGACCTTGACAACCTCTATGCCGGAGGTCCGGAGCAGCTTCGCCTCCAGCTCGGAGATGGCGGTGGTGGTGGCGGGTCCTGGAGCTTCAGCCTGTGGGTCACCCCCCTTCCGCCGGATGGACCCGTGACCTTTACCTGTGCGTGGCCTGCGCTGGGCGTCGAGCCGACCGATCTAACGGTGCAGGGGTCCCGTTTCGTCGAGGCGGCCAGAAAGGCACGGCCCATCTTCGAGGGTGTCCAGGATCACGGCGAGGGGTCCACGCACTGACGAGGGAGGCTCCGTAGGCCCGGATCGTGTTGGTGAACTCGATGGTGCCGCTCACGATCCGATTCCTCGGACAACGGTGCCCGAACGGTGCTTCAGGCCCTTCTCCGTGGACGGGTTAGTCGCCCCGGCGCTCGGGCTCGTCCTCGTCATCCACGACCGCTCCATCACGGATCGCGCCGCGTCCAGGCTTCTCACCACCGAACATGCCGCGTCCCGCGCCGAACACGATGTGCGCGGGAGGTTGCTGTTGCACTCGCACGGTCTGAGTTCGAGGGTGGGGTCCTGCTGCGAAGCGGACAAGCGCAACCTTCGCGCCGTCCTCGATGCCCTGGTCCTCGCTGATAAGGCTTTCGATCTCCGCCCCGCCCTCGAAGTCCTCAAGGAAGATGCCGCCTGGGGCGAAGGTGGTCTTGCCGAGCCACGTCAGGGCGAACGTGGGGTGCAGAAGCCGGTGCTTGTCTGCATTCCACATGCGGTTGAGCAGCGCAAGCCAGTGGCGTTCGGTCCCGGCCGATCCTTGGTAGGGCTGCGTTCGCTCGAAAACTTCGACTGCTTCCTCGGGGATGTAGCGAAGCAGCGGATGGGCGGCGAACTCGTTCGGATGCTGGGTGATCGGAAACGAAATCCCGGGCCGCACGCGCGGCTTCATAAGGTCATCTTCCGAGCAACGCAGGCAAGCGACTTGCCATGCAGCGTGGTCTAGAGCGGAGCGGGCGTTGTGGACCAGGTCCCCCAGGACAAGGCTGAGATTGTGTGGCGGGTGCTCCCGAACCCGTAGGCGGGCAACCCAGCACCTCTCAGCAGGCTCGAATGCGACGACGACCTCATGAGGTTGCGAATCCGTGAAGTCTTGGCATGCTCTCGCGAGCACAGCGAAGTGCTGGGCACCGCGTGCAATCTTCGCTCGGGCGCTCTCTAGCTGCTGGACCACGAAGCGACCTCGGACCATGATCGAAGGGGCCGAACCGATTTACTCCGGCCTGTGCCTGACGACCTAGAGGCTCTCGTCACGGGAGACATCGTCTCGCGGCTCCAGGATTGGGCTTCGCTCTGGGCAGACCTGTTGCTGGTGGATATGGCCCTGCACTATCGAGACAGCCTGCCTGATGTGCCGACCAATCTCTTTGCCCGTCGAGCCCTATGGGAGGGAGCAGTAGTTGCCTATGGGCGCACGATAAAGATCGGTCGGCGACAAGCGCTGATCAGAGATCTCCTTGATGACCTAGGACCGGGCGCGAAGGAGTGCCACGACGATGTAATCGCCTGGCGGGATCGGCATATCGCTCATCGTGTTGATGCCTCCCGAGAGACCGTTACGACCCATGCCGTGATCGATCCCGATGGTCCCAGGGTGGTGGGCGTGCATATCCGGGTCTCACCCGCGACCGAGCCCGACCAAGAGGGCGGCCAGCTAGTGGCGACCTTCCAAGGACACATCAAAGTGCTCAGAGATCTCGCCTGGGAACAAAGACTTCAGCCGCTGGAGACAGAAGTAGTCGAGCACTACATGAGCAAGCTCGACTCGCTGATCGCGACGGCCAGCCCGCCAGAATCAAGCACCGCGTTCTCAGTGAACATTCGTCCGAGCTAGCTGCCGAATACGAACCACCTCGCCCAGTTGCCCATAGCGTCGAGAATGCCTGTGCAGTCGGTCGTCCCCCAATCGCTCTTTAAGGACGTTCTTAGACCGCTGCGTGGCCCAACTCGCGCTCATTGGGTTTATCGTCCCCGGATCGGGAGTCCGTAGCGCTTGACGGTGTTCGTGATCGTCGCGTCGGAGACACCGAACTCGCGTCCCAGGGCGAGGGCGGACTCCTTTGCTTCGTAACGACGCACTACCTCGCGCTCTTGCTCCTCGTTGAGCTTGCGGGAGCGAGGCCCGATACCCTTCTCACGCCTTCGCTCAAGAGCTCTGCGGCGACCGCACTCCCGGCACGAGTACTGGCCGGTCTTCTTGTTGAGGAGGCCGTACTTGTCACGAGGGTGTCCCTTGCCGCACGCATCGCCCTTGGCTCGGCCATCGAGCCTCCACCATTCAGTGCCTTCAAGTAGTTCGCGCTGCCAGTCCTCAAGTGGTCGCTGAGTCTGGTTGGTGCGCCAGGCTCCCAGGTCGATCCCGTCTGGCGTCAGACGAGCGCCACCCTTAGCGGGGATCTTGCCGTGCTGCTCGAAGTACTCGCAGCACTGCTCGAAGGCGATCATCCAGGCTTCACGGGTGCGCTCCATCCGTAGTTTGAGGTCCCAAAACGGGAGCGTCTCTAGCTCAGTGAGTTTCCACGGCTTGATCGAGCCTGCGCGAGCCTCCGCCAACTGCTGGGTCCACCACGTCCCGAGGAGAACGCGCTCGACAACCACACGCTGCCTCGGAGAGCGGCCATGCTCCGCGTAGTAAGCCTTGGCCATCTCGAAGCGCAGCATCCAGTCATCGCGGTCCGGGTCCGTCGTCCAGTCGTGGAAGGTCGCAGCAAAGCGCGCGTGCTGTTCGGGTGTCGTCTTCCGTGCGCCCCTAGGCGTGCGCCCGTCGCGTAGAGCCACCTGTGCCTCACGATGCCGGTTGGTCCAGGCTCCGAGTTGCTTGCCATCCTCAATGTGAATCTGCTTTGGACGGGAGTGCCCTTCGCGCTCATAGAACCGAACGAGCAGGGCGAACATCTCTTCCCACTGACGTTCGAGTATTGGTAGGTCCCAGCCCGGAAACCGCTCATCGATCATCGCGAGCGATTCGGGGTTTCCATTGCCCCCGGCCCGCTCATGCTTCCGGTTGGCAAGCCAGCGCCCCAACTTCCTGCCCTGGTACTCCTCTGCCTGCCGTGGTTGACGGTCGTGTTCAGCGATGAACTGCGCTAGGAGGTCCAACCATTCCTCGTGCTTTGCGGCAAGATGTACCTCGATGCCGCGAGCTTCGAGAATGCCTTGCACGTAGCCAGGTGACACGCCTAGCCTCTTGCCCACGGCCGCTGTGGTGCCCTCGTCTCTCCATAGTTCCTCAACGAGAGCGCAGAATCGTTCGTCGGTCTTGAGCGCACGAGTGATCGCCCACTGGTTGATGCCCTGCTTCTTGGCTAGTTGACCGATCACGGTTTCACCATCGAAACGAGTTCCGTTACGAACTTGTCCTTCTCTTCCTCGGTGATCGGGCGTAGGTCGTTGATGACGAGCGCCTTTAGCGCCATGAGCGTCTCCGGTAGCACCGAGGCAACGGAGTCGGACCCAGGGCCGAAGCCACCGGGACCGATGCCAGGGCGCGTCCTGCCGACGATCTGTACATCACCCACGATGCGGTAGGCGTCATCGTCGTTGTAGTCAGCGATGGCCCGGACGATGCTGGCGAAGCCCGTTGCCTCAACAGCCTCGGTCCAGTCCTGCCCGCTCTGCACGAAGACCGGGAGGAAGATGTTGTAGTGCGTCTTGCGGTCTAGGTGAGCCTTGAAGCCCTGACCGGCTGCCCTGCCGACGAACTGCATGATGGAATACCAAGTGTGGCGCGGGTCGCAGAAGGCCACTCCGGTGAGGCCACCTACGGCCAGGCCACGGTCCACCGTTCGCATCTGCACGAGGAAACTCGGGTTCGGGTTGTGCTCGAACTCCCAGAGCGTGTGATTGCGAGTCGCCTGCGGCACGTCACCGTCGATGTAGTAGCCCGTCAACCTCGGCAGGCCGAGCCACTCGCATGCGAGCGGGAGCAATTTGAGCATCGTGCGGGCTGACTGACCGCTGTTGAAGCTGAACATCGTCTTGAGCGTGCCGGTGTCGTGAATGCCGCGAGCAATGCTGAGAGCTACTGCTGCATCCCACCCGCGTGCCTCGTCAGTCTCGATGAGCACTTCAAGCGCCTTGCTCTCAGCAACCCAATCGGTGACCTCATCGCCTTTTACCTCGCTGAGGACGATTCGAGCCGGTACAGCTAGCCCGCGTTTCCTGGCCTCCGCCACGGACAACTCGACCACAGGCCAGTCTTCGAGCGTGAAGTACCGCCATCCATTCGCAGCGCAGGTGGCCTTGCCTGCGTCGTCGACCTCTACTGCGGTAGCCGTGGCTCCGATCAGGTGCTCAGCCGGGACGTTGAGCGCCGCCCAGGCCAACTTCTCGCGTCCAACCATCTCGTGTATCTCGTCTACTACGTTGGCGTCGAGCAGGCTAGTGGCCTCAACGGCAGCTCTGACCTTGTGCGCGCTCTTGGTGATGTAGACCACGAGCGCCGGACCCGGCTCAGCCAACTCAGCGGTAAGCACGGACTGATCCTCAATGTGCTTCGAGACGCCATCTCGCCCAGGCTCCGAACCCACCACGATCACACGCAGGTTCGGGATGTTCAACTGCACGATCAGGTCTTCAAGCGCCTTGTCCTTGAGCGCCTTGGTCGGAATGCAGTAGCCGACTCGCTCTGCGTTCATCTTGCGAAGCGCAGCCGCGAGCGTGTAGGACTTGCCCGTCTGGCAGGGAGCCTGGAGCAAGGCCCGATAGCTCGTGGCCAACTGCTTCTCAAGCCGAGAGGCAAGCCACTCCTGATGGGGCATGAGCGGATCAGCATCCCTACGTAACGGCTCCTGCCGCCAGCCCATGATGGCCTCGCGTGCGGGGTAGCCACCCATCTCCTCGCCCCATCGCTCGAATTCCGAACGGGTGTAGACGGTGATGCCCTCCTGCTCAGCCAACTTCCCTGCTTCCACCGAAAGCGTCCATGCCGAGGTCCACAGGAACTTCCGTCCTGCTGGCCTGCTCGCGATTCCGCGCACCTGATCGAGCAGGAGCCGCTTGGTGAAGTGGTCCTTGACCTCGTGATCTGCACGCTCGAAGGCGTGGTGGTAGGAGTAGAGGTCACAGCCAGGCGTGTTCGGGGGCGTGTACCGAACGTGCTTGCACTGGCTGGCGAATGGCTCGACGGTCGTGAGGACGAGTCCCACGAACGCTTCGAGTAGGCGGCCATTGGACTGGCCGTACTCGTTGCGACGTTCGGCACCCATCAGTTGCTCGAAGGTGAACCGCTCTCCGGCCTGCATGCTGGCCCGCACTGTACGACGGTCGCGGGCATCATCGCTCGCCTGGCTGGTACGAGGCGGCAGGCGTTTCCACCTGCGGAACGGACCACCTGGCGTCGCAGGCTCGGAAGGGGCGGCGGAAGCTCCACGAGCTGTCCTCCGCCAATCCGGAGGATGCCGCAAGTACCTTGCCACTTCCTAGCTAGAACCGCGCTTCTGTCAGACGCCCGCCCGCGCCTGCGCCGGTCATCTAGCCTGAAGCCGTGGACCTACGGGCTTTCCGCTTCCAGCAGTACGACGGCCAGCGATTGAGCGTCCGGGTGGCCCATTCTGAGCGCCAGAAGCTCCGCGAGCTGTCGTCCGCAATGGGGGTCACTGAGTCGGCGGTGGTCCGGGAGGCATTGGCGGTGTACGTCAGCGTGATGGCTCAGGAGACGGCAGTCCCTCCATGCCTCCCATAGAGATGAGGGGACATGCCATAGGCGGGAGCTGATCTGCGAGAGGAGGCGACACTTCATCGGACTCTGGTGAGCGGTGGAAGGGTGTAATACATAGATCGAGTCGGTAGATCTCGGAATCCCGCCGCTCACCGGCCTCCTGGAGACACTCCGCCGTCCCTCGACACCCTTGGCAGGATTCGAGGAGACCAGCGTATATCCGCCAACTTCCTAAAGATTTCGGTAGGATCCTAGGACCAGAAAGTTGCGGGGTTAGCAGGGACTTCGTACCGTCCGACAAGTGCTCCGTCGGACACTTCCCCTCAACGCGAAACTCTCTCTTCGACTTTCCACTGAGGAGCGCGCGGCTCTTGAGCGGTGTGCCCACCGAGACCATTTGAGTCTGTCTCAGGTGCTCCGAGGGGTCCTCGCGGAGGCCCTCGGCTCGCATGCGTCCCTGAACGACGGCGCGCCCCCGGTTGGCCCCGGAGACGCGCCCTCGCGATCACGAATCGGGCGTGAGACGCGAGATGAGCTTCGAGTCTAGGGTCCCGACAGCGACACGCCGCCCGTGGCATCGAGCGGCGCGTTCGAGAAGACCGGGAGGCGGTCTCCGTGGGCGACGCTAGCCGACCTCCACAGCGCGTCCTCGACCCTTCTCTTGTTAGGCCGCAGGAACTACCAAGGGAAACTCAACACCCGGATCTGGGTGACCTCCGTGAGCGTCTAGAAGATGCTCCACGGGGCAGTTGCCCGAAGAACAAGGGGCTCTGGCTATACGGCATCCCTACCCGATCCCTCTACCCCATCTCTTGTAGGAGCTGGTCGTGCCCCCACTGTTGCAAGAGGAATGCGGAGATTTCCCGCCTCCTGATTGACGCAGGCATACGGCTGGCCTTCGAGAGGGGGGATCGCTGCCGCTTCCTCACGCTCACGACCTCCCAGACCCTCTCCCCGCAGAAGGTCTCACAGAGCTTCAACGCCTTTCGAACCAGCCTTTCGAGGACGCAGAGGTTCACGAGCTACGCCTCCTCGGTGGAGATCAAGGCAGGCCACCCCCACCTCCACGTGGTCCTCGTGGGCGGGCGCTATGTCGAGCAGCGTCGCCTCTCAGAGCTGGCAGGCCGTGCTGGCTTCGGTGACCGCGCGTGGATCAGGAACGTGGAGAACTCCTCCACCAGTGCTGAGAGGGTCTCCGGCTATCTGGTCAAGAGTCCGCTCGAGACCAAGCGGTGGGCATCAGCGCATGGCAGTCCTAGATTCCGGCCTGTCCGCTTCTCGGCCAACTGGCAGCCGTGCGGACTGACCGAAGCTCACCGCCGCTACGCCGAGGCGAAGGGCTACCCGAGCCCGAAGGGGCCGTTCCTCCGGGTCTCGAAGCGGGGGAGCCGCATCTCCATCAGGGAGATACCCAAAGGTATTTCGCTGCCCGAGGAGGCGGTACGCGGGTGAATACACGGCGCTGCCTCAACTGCGGTGCGGACCTCACGGGCCGACGCCGTCAGTGCCGGTACTGCTCCGGGGCCTGCCGCGCAGAAGCCTCCAGGAAGCGGGCGGGCACGAAGCGCACCTCCATCCCAACCCTCGCGCGAGAATCCGCACAGAACCGCACAGATCGCGGCAGGCGGGCGGCGTGATGGGCGAGCCGCTGGAGGTAAGGCTCCCGCAGGATCAGCTCGACTACATCGCGGAGCGCGTGGCGGCGCTCGTCTCCTTGAAGCGCGAGCGAGGGGAGCATCCCGACCGCTGGCTGACCAGTCGAGAGGCTGCAGACCATCTCGGAATCTCCCTCGATGCTCTCTACAAGCTCACCGGCTCCCGCTCCGTCCCCTTCGTCCAGCACACGCCGGGCGGGAACTGCTTCTTCAAGCGCAGCGAGCTGGACGCCTGGCGGGAGGCGAACCGGGGGTGAGCGCGCGGAAGTACTTCGGGGACACGATCCTCGATCTGCGGGAGCGGCCGAACTCGTGGACACGCGCCGGGGCAGAAATCTTGGGCGGAAATTTGAGCCGCGTTCTCAAGGATCTGGGACGCCTGAGAAATCTGGGTCTCCACGCCCTGCCCGACTTCCGCTTGCTTCCAAGCCGCTTCCAACCCACAAGAAGCGGCGTATTTGCACGCATTCCTCACAGACCCCTTGCTCTGTCAGCAAGAGGCGACTACCCTCCGTGTCCACTACAAAGTGGCCCCCGCGCTGCGCTAACAGCCGGGGGCCTGGCACACGGAGGTATCGGCTCCATGAGCAGCAAGAAGGCTACGGCCCCACGCCGCGTTCGAGTTCCTGGCCCTCGCAACTCGAACATCTACAAGCGGCCCGACGCGAAGTTCGAAGTGGGCTACCGGGACAGCGGGAGAAAGCAGCGCTGGACCGGCCCCTTCGACACGATCACTCAGGCTCGCGTAGCCCGAGACGGCATCCTCGCGCGTCGGGGTCGCGGCGAGCGTGTCGTTCCGAACCCACGCCTGCGCTGGGGGGAGGTAGCTGATCGGTGGCTCGCTGACCAGGTGGCCGACCTACGCCCAGCCACGGAGGCGGCCTACCGAAACGCTGTCGAGACGCATCTTCGTCCGCGATGGGGAAACCGCCGCTTGGACACGATCACCGTGGACACCGTGGCGATGCTCATCCGGGAGCTTCGGGCGGAAGAGAAAGCCGAGTGGACAATCAGCGCCGTCCTGAAGGCCGCCACTCGGACGTTTAAGTTCGCGAAGCGCCGGATGGGCTGGCACGGCGAGAACCCCTGCGAAGGTCTGGAGAACACCGAGCGGCCGAGGACGGGCACGACCCTGGCCCGGCGCATCTTCAGCTCGGAGGAGCTGGAGGCAGCAGTGGCGGCCGCTCACCCACCGTTCAAGCTCCTGTTCCTCACGGCGGCGGTTTCAGGCGCTCGTCTCAGCGAGCTGCTTGGCCTCCGGTGGCAGGATCTTGACCTCAGCGATCCTACAGACGCCACAGTCCACTTCGAGCACCAGGTGGATCGCAAAGGCGTCCTGAGCCCCCTGAAGACCGAGGAGTCGAGGAGGACTGTGGAACTACCCCGGCAGCTCGCGGCCTTCCTGCTCCGCCACAAGGCCGAGTCCCGGTTCTCCACGTCCACGTCCTTCGTGTTCTCGACGAGGTCCGGTCGCCCACTCGGTCAGCGCAACGTTCTGCGGGAGCTACGGCGCGCGATGAAGACCGCCGTTACGCCGAAGGGATACCCGGCGTTCCCGGCGCTCCACGAAGACACGGAGGTCCCACGCGGGACGGTGCCCAACTTCCACTCCTTCCGGCACACCGCTGCGTCGATGGCCATCGCGGACGGCGACGGCACGGAAGAGGTCTCCTGGATGCTCGGGCACAAGAACTCCACGATCACCCGCGCCGTCTACGTTCAAGAGGTCAAAAGCGCAGAGCGGCGGGCCAAGCTGAGGGGTCGCATGGAGGCCCGCCACGGTGCCCTGCTCAGCGGAAGCGGTCTGGAAGCGGCAGACCGCAGGGGGGCGCGGGAGGTGGCAGACGGAACGGAGGCCCAGGTGCTTCCGCTACGGCAGAAGGAGGCGTAGCGCGGCAGGACGCAGGACGCTGCGCGCTTCTTACAAGCAGGAGGTCGCCTGTTCGATCCGGGCACCGCCCACTAGTCGTAGACCGAGTTTGCGGGATTCGAAAGCCATCGAACCACGCCCCAGGTCAAGTGTTGGTCAAGTAGGTGCTCGTGAGGGCTGAGGATTCCCGCTCCAAGCAGGAAGAACTCGGTAGCGCCAAAGCGACGCTAGAGCAGGTGCCCAAACGCCCCATCGAGAGCAGCCCTGTGCTCCTCTGCATGGGCGGCCCGGTCGAACAGATGGGCGTAGCGGTCGAGCGTGAACCGCTTCATGGCACATCTCGCCATCCAGGAAGCCGACGACGGCGGCAGCCCCGTCACCTGGGGCGAGCACGTCAGCGACGAGGAGTGCGGCAGCCCGCCGGCCGAGTGAGGCCTGCGGCTGGCTCAGGTTGCGCACACCACTCCTCGGCAAACGGCCACGGGCCATAGCCGCTGTCGGGCGTGATGTGCCCCGCTCCGGGCAGGATGTCGGCGGTGATGCCGAGTGCGTCGGCGTACATGGCCTGCGCGCCCTCGGGGTTGTAGGGGTCGGCGTCCGAGCACACCATCCGGATCTCGCCCCGCACGCTCGCACACACTGCCCCCGCGTCGAACCGCTCGATCCTGAACTCCGCGCCCGGGTCCGGCACGCACCGCGACGCCGGCGGTGCCACGAGGAGCAGTCGGTCGACCGGTGCCGCCACGGCCGCGGCTTCGCGGAACCAGAGCAGGCAGGCAAGGGAATGGCACACCACCACGCGCTCGGCGCCCTCGAGCTCGCCTAGCCCCTGGTGCAGGCACCTCGCCCACAGCGCCGGCGATGGGGCGTCGGGATCGGGTAGCGCGGGGTACAGCACCTGGTGGCCCCGTTCCTTCAGGCGGGCGGCAAGGCGGAACTGCCAGTGCTCGGGCGGGCGGTGGTTCGCGATGCCGTGGAGGATCAGGAACGACGAGTGGGCCGTCATGGGACGGCCTGATGGTGCCAGGTCAGGCCTGAGGCGCATTGCCGGGTGGCCCGGCGCCTTGCGATCATCCGCCCCATGCCGTCCGCGAAGCCCAGCAGCGAGCCGAGCTAGTGGCCGGGGCCCAGGCCACCGTGGAGGCGGGCGGCCGCGAGGTGCGGGTCTCGAGCGCCGACCGCGTCATCTTCCCCGAGACCGAGCGCACCGCGGCGCTCACCAAGCTCGACGTGGTCGAGTACTACCTGGCCGTCGAGGACGGGATCATGCGCGCGCTCCAGCGCCGGCCGACGACGCTCGAGCGCTGGCCCAAGGGCGTACACCCGGGAATCGAGCTCTCGACGCGGGAGCAGCGCGGCGGCGACGCCTTCTACCAAAAGCGGATCCCCAAGGGCGCCCCCGACTACGTGGAGACGGCGCGGATCGAGTTCCCCTCCGGGCGGCACGCGGACGAGGTCTGCCCGACCGAGCCGGCGGTGGTGGCCTGGGCGGCGCACATGGGCACGCTCACCTTCCACCCATGGCCGGTCCGCAGCAACGACGTGGACCATCCCGACGAGCTGCGCATCGACCTCGACCCCCAGCCGGGCACGGACTTCGCCGACGCGCAGCGGGTGGCCGGCGAGGCCCGCGGGCTGCTCGGCGACCTCGGCTACGCCGGCTTCCCCAAGACCTCGGGCGGGCGCGGCATCCACATCTACGTCCGGATCGAGCCGCGCTGGACGTTCACCGACGTCCGCCATGCCGCGATCGCCTTCGGGCGCGAGCTCGAGCGCCGCCTACCCGGAGAGGTCACCACCAAGTGGTGGAAGGAGGAGCGCGGCGAGCGCATCTTCGTCGACTACAACCAGAACGCCCGCGACCGCACGATCGCATCGGCCTACAGCGTGCGCGCGAAGCCGGGCGCGCCGGTGTCCGCCCCGCTCACCTGGGACGAGGTCCCGGACGTCGCGCCCGAGGACTTCACCGTCGCCACCATGCCGGCGCGATTCGCCGACGTGGGCGACCGCCACGCCGCGATCGACGACGCCGCGCACTCGCTGGAGCCCCTTCTCGAGATGTACGAGCGCGACGAGGCCGAGGGACGCGGCGGCGACATGCCGTACCCGCCGGACTACCCGAAGATGCCCGGTGAGCCGAAGCGCGTGCAGCCCTCGCGGGACCGCGACCGCAAACGCTGAGCGATAGGGTCGCGCCCGTGGCCGACACCGTGCTGGTATCGGGAGGTACGGGGTTCCTCGGCGGGTGGTGCGTGGCCACCCTCCTGGAGCGCGGCTACGACGTGCGGACCACAGTCCGCAACACCGCGCGCGAAGGGGATGTCCGGGCCGCGCTCGCCGTGGCGGGCGTGGACCCCGGCGATCGCCTCGAGGTGCGCGCCGCCGACCTCACCGCCGACGCCGGGTGGGCTGAGGCCGCCGCCGGGTGCCGCTACGCGCTGCACGTGGCCTCGCCCTTCCCGCCGGTGCAGCCGAAGGATCCCGACGAGCTGATCGTGCCCGCCCGTGACGGGGCGCTGAGGATGCTCAGGGCGGCCCTCGCCGCGGGGGTCGAGCGCGTGGTGCTCACGTCGTCGGTCGCGGCCGTGCGGTCGCAGCGGGAGGCGTCCGCCGCCGCGCCCTTCACCGAGGCCGACTGGACCGACGGCGACGATACGGCCAACGCGCCCTACGTGCGCTCGAAGACCATCGCCGAGCGGAGCGCCTGGGCCTTCGTGGATGAGGCCGGCGAGCGCGGACGCCTGGCCACGATCGAGCCCGGCGCGATCATCGGTCCGGCGCTCAGCGACGACCACTCCTACTCGCTCCAGACGATCGGGCGGCTGCTCGGCGGCATGCCGGCCGTGCCGCGCCTGGGCTTCACCTTCGTCGACGTCCGCGACGTGGCCGACCTCCACGTGCGCGCGATGACCGATCCCGCGGCCGGCGGCCAGCGGTTCATCGCCACGGACGAGTTCCTCTGGATGGCGGAGGTGGCGAGCGTCCTGCGCGAGCGGCTGGGCGATCAGGCGCGCAAGGTCCCCAAGCGGGTCGCCCCCGACATCCTGATCCGCGCCATGGCGATCTTCGACGGCAGCGTGAGATCGATCCTCGGGGACCTCGGGCACAAGTCCTGGTTCTCGAGCGAGAAGGCCCGCACCACGCTGGGCTGGACCCCGCGCCCCGTCGAGGACTCGATCGAGGACTGCGCCCGGACCCTCCTGAAGTCCTAGGCGCTCAGGGCGACTGCGGCAGCTTCGCCGCGCCGCGCTTCGTCACGGGAGCGGAGGGCGGCGGCACCACCGGGCCGATGTCCCCGTCCGGTGCTTCGTCGAGATCGACGATCACCGGGGCGTGGTCGCTCGGCCCCTTGCCCTTGCGGGCCTGGCGGTCGATCCACGCCGCCTTCACGCGGCTCGCGACCTTTGCTCCGGCCAGGATCAGGTCGATCCGCATGCCCAGGTCCTGATGGAACATGCCGGCGCGGTAGTCCCAGTAGCTGAACACGCGCTCGCCGGGCCAGCGGTCGCGCACCACATCGTGGAGGCCGAGCTCCTGCAGCTCGGCGAGCGCCGCCCGTTCCGGCCCCGTCACGTGGGTCTGGCCGACGTAAGCGTCCGGGTCGAACACGTCGTCGTCCGTGGGGGCGATGTTCACGTCGCCGCACACGACGGTCGTCTCAGCGTCGGCGGCCACCGCATCGCGCAGCGCGGCGAGCCAGGCGAGCTTGTACCGGTAGTGGTCGGAGTCGGGCTCGCGCCCGTTCGGCACGTACACGGACACCACACGGATCCCCCCGCACGTGGCCGACACCGCGCGCGCCTCCGGGTGGGGAAAGCCCGGAGCGCCCGCCAGGCCGCTCTCCACGTCGTCGAGCCCGACGCGCGAGAGGATGGCCACCCCGTTCCAGCTCGCCTCCCCGTGGGTGGCGACCTCGTAGCCCCGCTCGCCGAGGGCGTCGCCGAGCAGGCCGGCGAAGGCGTCGTCCGTGAGCTTGGTCTCTTGGAGGCAGACCACGTCCGGGCGCCGCTCGTCGAGCCAGGGGAGCAGACGCGGCATGCGCTGCTTGACGGAGTTGACGTTCCAGGTGGCGATGCGCACCGTCAGCTGCCCAAGCTCACCGGCTGCGCAAGCCACCGGTCCACGACGTAGCCGCCGAAGGGAAGGACCGCCCCGATCAGCACAGGACCGTGGTGCGGACCGCCCAATCAGCCCGCGCCGCGAGGTTGAGCGCGAGCAGCACGTAGGCGATGAACAGGGTCCCGTGCACGGGACCGAGGATCTGCACGCCGCCCGCCTCGTCGTGCCCGTACTTCACATAGGTCGCGACGAGCAGGGCCAGGAAGGTCGTGGCCTCTGCCAGTGCGGTGATCCGGAAGGTGCGCTCGAGCGATGGCACGGGCGCGAGTCTAGGAGACGCGTTCGATGCGGAAGATCGGATGGCCGGGCGCGATGCGCCGCAGGTCGGCGTCGGCGGACTCCGGTCCGACGCCGCCGAAGAATGCGCCGACCTCCCATTTCCAGCGCTCGAGGTAGTCGCGCAGGATCGGAACCTTGTCGTCGTCGGGCAGCCCGGCCGCAGTGAAGCTCTCAGCACGCCGACCGAGCAGAAGGCGGCCCTCGCCTCGGGCACGGAGGTTGCGGACCCACTGCGTGTGCCCGCGTGGCGCGACGAGGTAGCGGGCGCCCTCGAGAGTCAGGAGGTTGACCGCACCGCCAGAACACCCCGCCCGCCGGCAGCACCACGCTTCCCGGGCCCAACGGTGGTCAGAACGACGACGGCTTCTATCTCATCGGGTCCGATGTGGGTACGAACGTCTTCGTGGTCACCGGTGGCGTGACCTTCGGTCCCTTCCCTTCGGGGACCGTGGTCAAGTACACCCAAGCGCCCGGAGCCAGCCCGAGCTCGAAGAAGATCGGGTCGACGAACGGCCAGGCCGGCGCGGTCCTAGTCCACATAACGGGACCCGACGAGCTAGTCGTGCGGTCCATCGACGGACGCACCACAACCTGTTTCGTCCCGCCCCCGCCGAAGTAGCTCTGCGGCCTAGGGCCCGCATCCTCTAGCAGCGAGGCCCCGACCTGCGCCGGGGCCTCAGCTAGCGGTACTCCTCCTCCCGCAGAGGTGAACATAGCGCCAGGGGTCGACCCAACCGGCGATCTGCTTCCTGATGGGCTCGATGCGGGCGTAAGCACCAAGCACGAAGTCCAAAGTCTCCTGCTACCGGCTCGGTTCTGTGCCGATCAGCGGGTGCTCGACTCGCTCAAGTTGGTCTCCGTGTGGGCAGAAGGCTGCCTGCTCCACCTTCTCCCAGTCCTCGAGCGTTACGGCGGGATAGGTCACGATCAGTCCTACTGGCACCTCCCCTGCTTCCACGTGGACAACGCCCAAACCCGCTGGGGGGTCATGGGGAGGAGGATGGAGCGAAGTGCCTCTCCGCCAGCGGGCCTAGCGGTACTCGCGCTCGCGGACCACCTCGGGCTCGACGGGTCGCCGGCGGCGGTCGGCCCAGACCGTCAACTCCAAGAGCGAAACGATCAGGCCGATCACGCCCACCACCATCAGGATCACGCCGGCCGTCTGGATGTCTACGCCGGCCACCGTGGCGGTGACCGCCCACGCGAGGACCGCGCCCACACCGATGAGGAATATTGAGGTTCCGATGTACATGTGTCCCGAACGTCGGTATGGGGAGCGGGAAGGCTTAGCGCGCTTGGGTTTTCTCGGCAGATATACGACCCGGGGGACGGTCGCGACCCTCGCCTCCCAAGACCACGGCTAGGTCACGGACTCGACTCCGACAGCGGCTGAGCGCCGACTCGCGGGTGGGCGAACTTTCACCGCTCACGCGAGCGAGCAGCCGTGAGCAGGACGACGTGCTGTTCGGCTACGACCGCTATACCCCCATGTGGTATCGAAACCGGAGCGTGCCCAGGGCTCACGCTTCATCAGGCGCTCCGCGAGCGCATCTGAGCCGACTACGGGACGAGGTGACTTTCAATCCCGTGCGAGGAGCGGTACGATCGCGCGCAATCAGGGGACATACCGGTGGAGCGATACCGCTGGAGCGAAAAGAATCTCCGTCGGGCCGTTGACATAGTCGAAGGGGGACGGGATGAGAGGGATACGTGCGTTGGTCGCGCTGGGCGCCGCGCTTGTGGCTGTCACGGTGCTGAGCCCGATGGCCATCGCCCATCAAGGTCAGCATGGCCCGCTGGAAGGACACCTCCTTGGTACGGGAGAGCAGGGCAAGATCGATCTCCTCGGGCAGCTGACCGTCCACGATGCCGAGGAGGGGCTGATCGCCGACGTTGCCGTGGATCCGGACGGCAACTACGCGTATCTGGCGCGCTGGGGCGGCTCTGACTGCGCCGGCTCTGAGACGGGCGGCCAGACCTCGCCCGACGGCGGGGTCTACGTGATCGACATCTCCGATCTCGAGAACCCGGTCGAGGTCGGGTTCATCGCGACGCAGCAGGACACGCTTGTAGGCGAGGGCATGCAGGTCGTGCACCTCGACACGGCCCGGTTCACGGGCGACGTGCTGCTGATGAACCACGAGCAGTGCGGCAAGAACGGCAAGGGCGGCGTCTCGCTGTGGGATGTGACGGATCCGCTCAAGCCGAAGAAGCTCAGCGAGCACTTCGGCGACTTCACGACCGACGGCGCGCGCAACACCCCCCACGACGCCAACCAGACCCACAGCGCGTTCATCTGGCAGGCCGGCGGGAGCGCGTACCTGGTCGCGACCGACGACGACGAGTCCAGCGACGTCGACATCTTCGACATCACCAACCCGAAGCGCCCGCAGCTGATCGCCGAGCTCGACCTCAACGACTTCGACGTCAACCAGCCCGAGATCGACCGCATCGAATCGTTCCTGCACGACATGGTCGTCAAGCAGATCGACGGTCGCTGGGTGATGCTGCTGTCCTACTGGGACGGCGGCTGGGTGCTGCTCGACGTGGACGACCCGGCCAACCCCGAGTTCATCGCCGACAGCGACTATCCGGCGGTCGACCCGGAGATCCTGGAGGAGTTCGGCGTCTCGCTGACACCCGAAGGAAACGCCCACCAGGCCGAGTTCACGATCGACAACCGCTTCATCATCGGGACCGACGAGGACTTCGCCCCGTACCGGCCCGACGAGTTCAAGATCACGACCGGCCCGAACGCGGGCGTCTATCCGGCCGTCATCGTTCCCGGGGGGGCCGCGCCCGCGCTGCTAGAGGACCTCACGCTGAGCGGCCCCGTCGTCTACGGCGGCTACGGCTGCCCGGACTCGGCGCCGATCCCGTCGCCCGAGGACATTCCAGGCTACTTGGATTCGCTCGAGTCTGGCGATGAGACGATCATCGTCCTGCAGCGCGGACCGTCGGGCGATCCGTCGGCGTCGGAGGAGGCTTGCTTCCCCGGCGAGAAGGCTCACGAGGCGGCGCTCGCCGGATGGGACGCGGTCGTCTTCGTTAACCGCCACGTGGCGAGCGACCCGGACGCCGAGGAGGTGCCGCCCTCCTGCGGATCCGGCGCGTTCGAGGACGAGATCGTCGCCCTTTGCACGACGCACGAGGCGTTCCACTACCTATTCGGCCTGGACATCCCGGATGCGTACAGCTATCCCGAGGACATCGCGATCGGCACGATCGGCGAGCGGGTAGAGGTCGGCTCGATCTTCGACGGCTGGGGATACGTCTGGCTGCTCGACGCGCAGACGCTCGAGCCAATCGACACCTACGCGATCCCGGAGGCTCACGATCCGGCCTTCGCGTTCGGGTACGGTGACCTCTCCGTGCACGAGGTGGCGGTGGATCCGCAGGATCCGTCCCTGGCTTACCTCTCGTATTACTCGGGAGGCCTGCGGGCGATCCAGATCCAGTGCGCGGATCCGGATGACACGAGCACGTGCGAGCTCGTCGAGGTCGGCAGCTATCTCGACCCGGAAGGGAACAACTTCTGGGGCGTCGAGACGTTCGTCCGCGACGGCGAGACGATCATCCTGGCCAGCGACCGCGACAGCGGTCTCTGGATCTTCCGGGATCCGTGATCGCCGGCTGAACCCACGCATCGACCGAGAGGGCCGGCGACCGCCGGCCCTCTCGCGTTTTCGCTCGGCAGCACGGGTCTTCGCGCCCGCCGGCCCGGCCCCCCTACCGCCGACATGTCGAGGACGTCATCGCCCACAAAGGACAAGCGCGCCTACCAGCAGGCCGTGGAACTCATCAACGGGACGATCCGCGCTCGGCCGCGACCTGCGTGGCCGCGCCTCCCATCGACTGACCGGTCACGTAACCCGCCCACTTGTAGGCCTTTCGTCACGACGCAGGTCAAGTAGCTGCCCCAACAGAGCACGATCAGCAAGAAGACCAGCTGGGCCGATTCCGCTCTAGCCAGCGGAACCCGTACAGAACGAGATCCGCGAGAACGTACCGAGGCGTCCTTACAAGCAGGAGGTCGCCTGTTCGATCCGGGCACCGCCCATCGCTGGGAGCCCCGCACGGCGGGGTTTCTTGTCCGCGGCCACCCCCCAACCCTTTCCTCTGGGAGCAGGAGGGGATGGGGGTCAAGCCGCCCGCCATGGGCGGCTGCCCTTCACCCCATCTTCACAGGTCGGGTAGGGTCGCCTTGACCGCCCACCCCGCCCCGGAGGATCGCCTTGGCCGCCGCCAGTCGTCCGCTTTTTGGCCGCGTAGCCTCCCTCGCGCTCGCCGCGCTCGTCCTCCTCGGCCTCGCCGCCACCGCGGCCGAGGCGAAGCCCGGCGGTCCCAAGGTCACGGTCATGACGCGCAACCTCTACCTCGGGACGGATCTCATCCCGATCGCCGTGTCGCGCTCGCTCGCCCAGTTCGAGGAACGCGCGGCCGCAGGCCTGGGGCAAGTGCTGTCCAACGACTTCCCGGCGCGAGCCAAGCTGATCGCCCGTGAGGTCAAGCGGACCCGGCCCGATTTCATCGGCCTACAGGAGGTCGCCCACTGGAGGCGGAGCCCGAGGGGCGTCACGGACGGCCCGGTGACCCCGGCCGAGATCAACGTCGTCGACTACCTCGCGGTGCTTCAGCAGGCGCTGAAGGACGCGGGACTGCACTATCGCGTGGCGCGCGTGCAGGACGAGGCCGACGTCGAGGGGCCCACGGCCTTTGGCTTCGACGCGCGTCTCACCATGCGCGACGCGATCCTCGTCAAGAGCGGTGGCGACCTGCACGTCCAGGGCACCAGCTCGGGCAACTTCGCGACTCGCCTCGAGTTCCCCACGGTGGCGGGGACGTTCGTGAGCCTGCGTGGCTGGACCGCGGTCGACGCCCGGTTCCGGGGCCGCGAGATTCGCTTCGTTAACACTCATCTCGAGGCCTACGGCGACGACCTGCGCGCCGCCCAGGCGCAGGAGCTGATCGCACCGGGCGGGCCGCTGCAGTCGCGGCGACCGGTGATCCTGGTCGGCGACCTCAACTCCGATCCGGCGGGCGCGTTCGCACAGGCCGCCGCCTTCCAGGTGCTGACCGGCTTCGGCTTCGTCGACAGCTGGCTCGCCGCCCGGCCCGGAGATCCCGGCCTGACCTGCTGTCACGCCGCCGACCTGCGCAACCTCACCGTCGCGTTCACCCAGCGCATCGACCACGTGCTCTCCAAGCCGGGTCTGCCACCCTGGCGGGCCGAGGTCGTGGGGGCCAACCCTGACGAGCGTACGCCGGCGGGCCTGTGGCCGTCCGACCACGCGGGAGTGGTGACGACGCTGCGCCTGCCCTTCCCGGGCGGCCCCCCGGGGGCGCAGGCCCGCTAGCTGAGCTGCCTATAGAGCTTCCGAACGCCGAGTAGGCATCCGGGTGGCTGCCCAACCTTTGTGTCGCTGAACGCAAAGAAAGGGAGCACCCGGATGCAGAACCAGCGGAGGTGGGCTCTCACCGAGGCGGCGTTCAGATAAAGCCATCGCTGGCGGGTGGCGCGACGGGTCGCCTGTCCGATCCAGGCAGCGCCCATCGCGCAGGAGTCCGCTCGCAGGCTACGGAAGCGGCTTTCTGGCGCGGATGATGGCTGACACGGCTTGTTCGTGCACGCGGTGGCCGTTGCGAATCTCGATGCTCTCGAATCCTGCGGACTTCAGCGTCTGCGTGAACTCCTGCCTGGTGAGGGCTCCGGCTATGCAACCGGTCCACGCCGCCATATCGGCCCGGGTCTGTTCGTCCATGCTCTCGTCGGCCAGCACGTCGGATACTGCGAAGCGACCGCCCGGGCGCAGCACTCGCGCGGCTTCCTTGATGACCTTCGTCTTGTCGGCGGCGAGGTTGATGACGCAGTTGGAGATGATCACGTCCACGCTCGCGTCAGCGAGGGGCATCTCCTCGAGATAGCCCTTGACGAACTCGACATTGTCTAGGCCGGCTTCGGTCGCGTTGGCTCGTGCTAGTCCGAGCATTTCGCCGGTCATGTCCAATCCGATGGCCCGGCCCGTCGAACCTACGCGCCTGGCGGAGATGAGCACGTCGGCGCCCGCTCCGGAGCCCAGGTCGAGAACGGTTTCGCCCTCGTGGAGATCGGCGACCGCCGTGGGGACGCCGCAGCCCATCGACGCGGCCACCGCTGCCTCGGGTGCTTCGGCACGCTCACTGGAGGCGTAGAGGCCCTGGCCGAAGATCCCGTTCTCATCCTCTCCGAGCGTGGACGAGCCGCACCCTTCCGTGGAGCCGCAGCACCCGCCCTCGCCCGTGCCCTCGGCGGCCGCCTTAGCTGCGGCGGCGTAGCGCTCGCGGACGCTTTCGCGGACATCGGTCAGTTCAGCCATGCGGATAGCTCCTTCAGTGCTTCGGGGTCGACGTAGTAGTAGGCCCACAGCCCCCTGCGCTCGGACCCGACGATCCCGGCGTCACGGAGCTTCTTGAGGTGATGGGAGACGGTGGGCTGCGTGAGGTCGAACAGTGGGACCAGCTCGCAGACACAAACCTTGCCCGCATGCTTTCGAAGCACATCGACCAGCTGCAGCCGAACGGGATCCCCTAGGGCCTTGGCGATCACCGCCATGCGCTCGGCGTGGTGGCGCTCGACGTCGGGGTAGACGACCGGCTCGCAGCAGGGTCCGCCGGCTGGCCGCTTCTGCTTCGGGGAGAGCTCCATATCGATCGGCATCAATTTAGAAATATCAATTGAATCGGCTGGTGTCAATCCTTAAGCTCCACATCGGTGGTGGATGCGGAAGGCGACAGCTTTGACCGGGTGGCGGTGCTTACGGACATCCACGCCAATCTGCCTGCGCTCGAAGCCACGCTCAACGCGATCAGAGCAGCCGCGGTCGATGCCGTCTATTGCGGCGGCGATCTGGTCGGCTACGGACCGCATCCCAACGAGGTCTGCCGGCTGATCGAGGAACGGGCGATCCCCACTATCTACGGCAACTACGACTACGCCATCGGGCGCAACCTGGGGGACTGCGGCTGTGCCTACATCACCCAGCACGACCGTGTGCTCGGACAGCAGTCGGTGGACTGGACCCTGAGCCACACCGATCAGCGCTCGAAGGACTTCATGGCCGGGCTCCCGTTTGATGTCCGCTTCAACCTCGCCGGCCAGCGGATACGGCTGGTGCACGGGTCGCCCCGCAAGGTCAACGAGTACCTGTTCGAGGACAAGCCCGCTCGCACGTTCGAGCGCATCGCCGCCGGTGCCGACTGTGACGTGCTCGTGTTCGGTCACACCCACGAGCCCTGGGTCCACGAATACGGCGGCGTGGTGTTCGTCAACTGCGGGTCGGTTGGGAAACCCAAGGACGGCGACCCCCGGGCTGCCTTCGCCCTGCTCGAGGCCCGCGAAGAAAGGATCGACGTGAGCATCGAACGGGTCAGGTACGACACCGAGTCGGTCGCCCGACAGGTGGCCGCCGCTGGCCTTCCGGACGAGTACGCCGAGAAGCTGCTGACCGCGGCCTGAGAGAGGGAGGAACGATGAAGTACGTCCTGTTCGTCTGCACCCACAACGCCGGTCGCTCTCAGATGGCCCAGGCGCTTTTCGAACGCCACGCCCCGCCCGACGTCCGGGCCGAGTCCGCGGGACGGCAACCGGCCAGAGAGGTGTGGCCCGAGGTCGTCGAGGCGATGGACGAAATCGGCATCGACCTCTCGGGGCGCCGGCCGAGAAAGCTCACGGTGGAGATGCAGCTTCACGCGGATTGGGCGATCACCCTGGCCTGCGGGGCAAGCTGCCCCTACGTCCCGACCACCGTGGAGGACTGGGACATTCCCGACCCCGCCGGCAAGTCGTTGGACGAGGTCCGCTCCATCCGCGACGCCGTCGAAGGTCGGGTCAGAGACCTGATCGACAGCCGCCTGGACGCCATCCGCAGCGACCGCACCGCACACCAGATCCGGCTCCAGCGTTTGCTACCCGACCTGGCCGAGGAGTTCGAAGGGATCCGTTCCGACGCCGAGATCCGCACCTGCGCCGACGCGATCCTGGCCGACTACCAGGATGCCCCGGTGCGCTCCTTCGTCATGAGCATCGCGCACCGCCGCACGCGCGAATGCCTGCGCCAGGACAAGTGCGACGCCCTAGCGGTCGCCTAGCCTGCGCCCGCCCTGGATACCTCGCTGCAACTGTGGCGGCGTGCCGCCGCCGAGGGCCTCGCTGCCTTCGCGCTCGTCTTCGCCGGGTGCGGCGCGGCCATCGCCAACGCCGAGTACGACGGAGCGCTCGGAGCGGTGGGTGTATCCCTGGTCTTTGGGCTCATCATCATGGTGATGATCTACGCCACCGGGCACCTCTCCGGCGCCCACATCAACCCAGCGGTAACGCTTGCCTTCACCCTGACCCGCCACTTCCCCACGCGCGATGCCGCCGCCTACATCGGGGCGCAACTGATGGGGGCGTGTGCCGGCGCGCTGCTGCTCCTGGCGATTTGGCCCGACCAGCCCGCCGACCTCGGCGCGACGGTTCCCAGCGTCGGCGCAGGAAGCGCGTTCGTCTACGAGCTCGTGCTCACGGCCTTCCTCATGTTCGTGATCATCTCCGTGGCCACCGACACCCGTGCGGTCGGCGCTGCCGCCGCCATCGCCATCGGCGGCACGGTCGGCCTCGACGCTCTCTTCGGCGGGCCTGTCACCGGAGCCTCGATGAACCCCGCCCGGTCGTTCGGTCCCGCGCTCGCGGCCGGCCAGTGGACCGACTTCTGGATCTACATCGCCGGACCTCTGATCGGTGCGGCACTCGGAGCCGTGGCCTACCAGCTGGTGCGGGGGGAGGCTGCCCCGTCAGCCGAATGAGGCCTGGATGATCTGTTGGGACCGGGACGGGGATCCGTCGGGACACGGGGCAGCTTTCGAGTGGGACCCCGATGACCTAGAGGCGCCGTGAGAGCCCGGTGACCGCGAAGTCGCGGATCTCCTCCGAACTCGCCCCGAGCGCGTCCCAGTCGGTGCCCTCGCGGTCGGGAGGGGTCAGCGCAAGCGCGACAGTGGGCAGCAGAGAACGCAGGGTGTGGCGGACGCCCTCCGCGAGAGCGGGATCGTCGCGGACCGCTTCGCGCAGGAACCAGGTGAAGTTGAACGCCGTCAGCCCGAGGGTTCCCTCGATCACCATGTGGTAGGTGGTCACGAAATCGACCTTGGCGGCCGCATCACTTGGCTCCGCCACCAGCCGCTCGTGGGCGCGCACGAGCGCCTCGTCGAATATCTGGGCGAAGGCCGGCGAGAGCTGTTCCCGAGCACGCGCCACATGAGCCGCGATCGCCTGCGGGTCGGCCACGACCTCATCCTGAAAGCGTGCGTAGAACTGCATGTGCCTCGCCTCGTCGACCTGTTGGGTCGCTAGGAAGGTGGCCTCCTCCTCGGTCCCGTAGGCGCTCACGAGCCCAGAGAACTTGGTGGTGATGCGCTCCTCGGCCACCATCAACGACGAGAGGGCCCACAACACCAGCGAGCGATCGTCGCCGGACAGTCCCTGCCATTGCTCCTTGTCGGCGTCGAGCCCGATCGCGAATGGGCTCCACTGAGCGTCCTCCCAATGCCGGTAGAGAGTTTGAGGATCGTGGAGGTGAGGGTCAGATTTCGGCACGGAGCCGCTCAGCCTAATCCAGTGACCTATGCGATCGATCGACCTCCGGGGGAGATCTCCTGACCTAGGAGGGGCTAGCGAAACGGCTAGCGAAACTCGCTGGTCGTTCGCCGCTCGGCGTGGCGCGGTAGCGGTTGAAGGCGATCCCGGCCCAGATCACTTCCACTACCCCGAACGGCCACGCCCCGACAAGGAAGCCGTACGCGCTCGACAGCAGGCAGCCGCACCCAAAGGCGAGGATGAAGCCCCTCCCTCGCCGTTCGAGGGCGTACATGAGCATCATGAACGTGACGGCTGCAGCGCCGAAGGCCGTTAGCACGGCCTCTCAGTCTGGCAGCCGCTATGGCAACGTCAGGTCCCGCGAGCCGGAGCGCCCCGGCTCGTTGACAGCGGTGTCCAGCGCGCGCCGGCCATCGACGCGGAACGTGATCGTCGCGCCGCGGGCGCAGCCGGGGACCGAGTCGGGGCCGGCGACGTCGATGATGAAACCGGCGAAGCTGCCCGTGCGCCGCACCGACGACATGCCGCAGCGGGTCCTGCCGACGTAGGCGTCGACGCGCTGCCAGGTGCGGGCGCGCCAGAGCCGCAGACAGAGTCGCGAGCGGATCGTGGGCGCGGCCACGGAGCTCGTCGCCGGCGCGCTTACGCAGAGCTGAGCGTCGACGAGGTCATGCGTGACGCAGGTGAGAGCGATCCCACCGCACCGCGGGGCTTGAGCGGGCGGCGCTCATCTGCTGCGAGTCGGGGGCCCGAGCCGGCGCTCACCGGGGTCTGATTAGGGTCCCGCCCGAGATGGTGCGGGTGAAAGCGATCACGTGGCGAGCCCGTGCGACGGTGCTCGACGCCGCCGACCGGGTTCGAGGCAGGTCCGGACCGCTCACCCCGCCACGCCGGCTGCGCACCGGGGACTACAGCGACTTCGACCGGCTCGGCGGCGAGTTCCGCGACCTCTTCATCCGGCTGGGTGGCTTGAAGCCCGACCACGCGGTGCTCGACATCGGCTGCGGGCCCGGCCGGATGGCTGTGCCCCTCACCGGCTGGTTGACGGGCGCCTACCGCGGATTCGACCTGGTGGCCGATGAGGTGGCCTGGTGCCAGCGCCACATCACGCCCCGTCATCCCAACTTTCTCTTCGAGCGTGCGGACGTGCGAAATGCGCGGTACAACCCGACCGGCGGGGCCCTCGCGAGTGAGTACAGCTTCCCTTATGCGGCCGGCGAGTTCGACTTCGCGTTTGCCACCTCGGTGTTCACCCACATGCTCCCCGATGACGTGGAGCGCTACCTAGCGGAGCTGGGACGTGTCCTCAAGCCTTCCGGTCGGGCGTTGCTGACCTGGTTCTTGATGACCGATCGGTCGCGCGCCGCCCTGCCGACCGAGCGTTTCTCGTTTGCCACCCAGGTCGGCAACGCCTCGGTCAACGATCCGTCATCGCCGGAGGCCGCGGTCGCTTACCCGCGGGAGTGGGTGGAACGAGCGCTCGACATCGCGGGCCTGAGGGCGGAGTCGGTGCATCCGGGCGGGTGGTGCGGCACCCCGGATCCGCCGACGTGGCAAGACGTGATGGTGGTCAGCCGGCAAAGCAGCAGCACTCTCGCAGGGTCCTCGTAGGCGCCGGAACTCCGGTTGGCCCTCGTAGCGCTGCAGTAGGGGTAGATTCGAGCGACTCCCCGATGCTCTTCTTCCACGGGACCGAGGACACCGTGGTGCCGCCCGACTGGACGGTGCGGAACACAATTGCCCTGCTGCAGGCCGGCGTGCTCGCCATCTGGCAGGCCATCCCCGGCGGCGGCCACGTGGACTATGCCCAGAACGCGGAACGCTATCGCGACCAGTCGACCTACTTCCTCTACAACACGCTGGACTTGGCCAACGCCGGATCGCAGCCGACCGTCCGGAGCAGCATCGAGCTCGAGGAAGGCCGGACGGTCAGCGTGCCCTAGGGCCGACCGCGGTCGCAGACGGTTCCACGCGGTCGCCGGTGACCGTCGTCAACCCTCCCGCCACCACGGTCTGGTTTCGCCCTCGGCGCTTGGCCGCGTACATCGCCGAGTCGGCGGCCTCCAGCAGGTCCTGGCCGTGCATGCCCCCGGCCGAGACGGCCACCCCCGCGCTGATCGTGAGCGGCAGGGCCTCCGAGACCCCGTGCTCGGCACGGCCGCTGGATGAGCCCGGGGCCTGCACCGACTCGCGCACGCGCTCTGCCACCATCCGCGCCGCGTGCTCGTCAGCCCGGGGCAGCACGAGGGCGAACTCTTCGCCGCCGAGTCGTGCGGCCACGTCGCCGGCGCGCAGCTGCCGGGTCAGCACCGCTCCGAGCCACCTGAGCACCCGGTCGCCCACCTCGTGCCCGTGGGCGTCGTTGACACGCTTGAAGTGGTCGAGGTCCAGCTCGACCACGGCCAGCAGGTAGCCGTCCCTTCGGGCACGCGCCACCTCGATGTCGATCCGCTCGTTGAACCCGCGCCGGTTGAGCAGCCCCGTTAGGGCGTCCACGCGCGCCTCGGAGACCAGGTCGGCCACGAGCCGCTCGTTGCGCGCCGAGAGGAACTGCACCACTCCGCCCACCACGAGCACCGAGACCACCACGTCGATCCATCGGTCGGCGTTCCCCACTCCGGCCGGGAGCGCCATCAATGCCAGGCCGTGCACGAGCCCGACCCACAGGACGATGAAGACGGTACCGGCGCGCCGGTAGAAATAGGCCATCCAGAGCACGGGCCACATGTAGAGCACCGCGGCGTCCGCGTGCCCCCGGGTGGTGGAGAGCGCGTACGCGATCAGCGCTGCGCCGAGCGGTCCCTGCAGGGCGAGCACGCTCCGCGGCAGCCGCGGTCCGAAAACGAGCGTCAGCGGCGTCAGGACCACGCAGGCCAGCCCGGGAAGGACCGAGAACCCGGGACCGCCGGGGATCAGGGTTTCGATGACTCCGACCAGCGCAGCGCCGGCGTAGATCGTCGCCGCGCTCAGCGCCATGGCCTGCCGCTCATCCGACGGCGTGAGGCCGAAGATCCTCATTGCGAGACTCATCGACCTCCGGCGGCGTCTCTTGAGCGCCAGCAGCGGGTTTCTCACCTACGAGGCGGGGGCAGGCCGGTCAGCCCAGCCAGGGGCGCAGCCAGGCGGCCTCGGCGTGCTCCAGGTACGTGACGAGCGGCGGCAGCAGCTCCTCGAGCACCGCGAGCACGCTGCCGGTCAACTCTGGGGTTCCGCCCGAGGCGCCGGGCGCCAGCGCACCGGCCACTACGAGGTCTGCGTAGTCGGCGCGCTTTCTCTCGCCCTCCAGGCGGTAGCCGCTCTCGGTCGCGCCCACCGACTCCATTGCGACGGCGAGCCGTTCGCGCCCACGCCGCTCGCGCGCGTGGTGGAAGGTGTCGTCGCCGATCCGTCCCAGCTCGGCGAAGGCGCGCATCTGCGGGCGCGGATCCTCCGTGACCAGGCGGTCCAGCGCCGCCCGCGCGTCCCGGGCCTCTTCGGGCAGGATCGCCACGAACCGCTGAACGTCTTCGCGGTCGCGGTAGTCCATCACGGCCAGGCACAGACCCTCGCGGACGTGCAGCTCCAGCAGCCGTGTGAAGTACAGGCGCTCATGGGCGGGCAGCCCCTCCCGCGCGAGCTGATCGGACGCCGTGCGGAGATCCTCCAACGCGATCGACAGGGCCATCACATAGCGGGCGGTCGGGTTGTCCGCCGGGAAGATGGCTCCCACCCGAAAGCGCAGCTCCGCCACGGGATGAGCCTACTGCCGCCTACGGCGCGCCGGCCTTCGGCGAGGCCGTTGTCAGCGCAGCTATGCGCCGCCGAGCTGCATGCCCGACGGACCCTGCCCGGGCGTGTTGACGCAGTCGTACTCGGGACCCGTCTGGGCCCAGATCAGCTCGACGCACTTGCCGAGGGCACGCTGCCCGAACGAGTTCGGGTGGAAGGACTCCTGCAGCTCTCCCTGAGTGAGGCTGCCCTGGTTGACGTAGCGCCCCCATTCGTGAACGCTGCCGTCAGGGGTCTGCCCGATGCCCACGGTGGCGGACGAGGTGGAGCAGAACTCCCGGCCCTGGAACGCGTCCTGCAGGTCGAGGAACTGGGCGTTGTTGGCCAGGGCAACGGCCCGTATGCCGCGCGAGATCTGCCGCACAGCATCGTCGCGTGCCCAATCGGAGTCGCTGTCGTAAAACGGACAGCCCCCTTCGGCCGCGCGCAGCGGGTCGCCCTCGGGATAGCGGTTTTCGGCCGAGCGCGGAAGAACGGAGGGGTAGCTCTGGACCACGAGCTTGTAGGGCACGTTCCGGTAGCCGTTGGCGGCCATCACGCCGCGGATGGACTTGATCGCCCGGTCGATCCGGCCCATGACGGGCACGAAGACCCGGTTGATGGCGCGGCGCTGTTCGTCCTCGCACGGGCCGGCCATTGTCAGGTAGGCGGTCACGCATTCCTGCACCAGCGTGGCGAACCCCAGGTCGTTCCCGCCGATCGACAGCACGATCATCTTCACGTTCGTCGCCCGGGCGATGAAGCCGAGCTGGTCGCCCTGCGGCGCCTCGCCCTTGAAGGCCTGCCCGCCTTCCGACGAGTAGAACACGTTCGCCGTTTGGGCTCCGGAGCAGGCGAGGTTGACCTTGAGGCCCACGGGGATGTTGGCGCTCAGGATCTCCGCGGTGTCCGAGCGATGACAGTTGTTGGCGTCGGTGCCGTAGAGGTAGACGCGGCCGGCGTCGTACGTGCAGGTCAAAGGGGTCGAGCACACCGCCGCCCGGTCGGTGCCGTTGCGGTCGCCGAGGTTGTTGGAGGTGTTGCCCTGCCAACGACCCGCCTCGCCGGAGATGTAGGAGTCGCCCAGCGACACGATCGAGGACGTGGGCGAGCCCGGGTAGGCCAAAGCCGGCGGCGCGCAGGCCAGCGTGACGCCCAGCATCACTCCCAGGACCAATCCCTTGCCGCGCATGCGCGGAGACTACTCCTGCGCGGGCTCCCGGTTCAAGCCCCTACCGGCGACTTCGGGCTCAGCAGCGGTAGCCGAGGTGGGTGACCCACACCTGGGCCCCGGACGCACCGCGGAGCGTGCCGCGGACCAGCCCGATCCCGTAGTGGCGGAAGGACGGGTACAGCATGTTCTGCCGGTGCCCCGTGGAGTTGAGCCAGCCGGACATGATGGAGCGGGGAGCCCCCAAAGAGCCGGTCCCGTAGGCCAGGTTCTCCCCGGCGGCCCAGCAGGACCCCCCGTAGCCGACCGCGCGTATGTGGAAGGCGTAGTCGCGGCCGCAGGCGGTGTGCGAGAACTGCTGGCAGCGCATGATGTCGCGTGCCTTGCGGGCGGCCGACTCCATCAGCGCGGTGGGCGTGAGCGCCGGCACTCCGCTGCGCTCGCGGGCGTAGTTGATCAAGCAGTACATGGAACTGGCCTGGGCGTTCAGCGATGCGGAGGCGCTCGTCTGGTTCGCGCAGCGAGAGGTGGGTGCCAGCAGGCTGTCGTACGGGCCCGCGGCGCTCGCGGGCGGGGAGGCCGCGGAGAGCGCGGCGATGGACAGGGCGACGGTTGAGATCAAGCGGCGATTGATCGGCATAGCGGGAAACCGTAGCGAGGCGCAGGTCCGGCGGGCCGGCTCTTGCAGGCGCCGCCTTCGGCGATTCAGCGGGCGGGAGCCAGCTCGCGGGCCAGGGCCTCGCCCAGCGCGGCGGCCTGCGCCACCGTGCCGTAGTCGAGGTTCTCGGGTGTGTCGGTCATCTGGTGGTAGTTGGAGATGGCCTTGTAGCGGTTCACCGACGCCAGCCCGGCCGTCGCGTATCCCGCCCGGCTGGGGATCACGGCGTCGGTGCTGGCACGCGCGCGCAGGCCCCGGCGGAGTGGTATCCCGGCGCGCTCGGCCACGCGGGCCACGAGGTCACGGAAGCCCGGGTCGCAGTAGTCCTCCATGACCACCGGCCCCTCCCCCTCGAGCATGACCAGACGGGGCGAGCCCACGCTGTCAAGGTTCAGCACCCAGGTCCGGGCGGGATCGAGCTGCGACAGCCGCTTGGCCACGAAGCCGTTGATGCCGCCCTGGATGACCTCCTCCGCACCACACGACACCAGCAGGACACGCAGGCCCGCCACCGGCCTTGTCCGGAGCTTCTCGGCCAGCGCCACGAGCACCGCCACCCCGCTGAGGTTGTCGTTGGCGCCGGGCACCAAGGGGCTGCGCGCGATGTCGGCGAACGAGGCCGTGGCCAAGCCGCAGAGACCGAAGCCCGCGGCGGCGGTACGGCGCCAGCCCGTGAGCCCACCCAGCACCACGAGCCCGAAGGCGCCGAGCACGGGCCACCAGAGCGGGAACCCGGTGTCGGTGCGCTCGAGCTGCTCCGGGAAGTGGTCGCCGAACCACTGCTGGGCCGAAGGGTCGAAGATCCGTCCGCTGCGGGCGGCGTCGTGGTGTGCGATCACCACCAGCGTCCGGTCGGCGACCGGATCGCTCGCCTCGGCGATCACGTTCTGCGTCGGCTTCTCCGGCGCGACCGCCCGCCGGAACAGCCGCGGCCCGTTGGAGATGTCGTCCGCCACCAGCAGCCCCGCCGCGGCGGCCAGCGCGGCCCCCGCGATCCGGCCGCGGGGGGTCAGTGCCATCGCGCCGCCTAGCGTGCCGAGTGCGCACAGGGCGACCATCAGCGGCGCGTAGCCGTCGCCGAAGCGCTCGTGGTCGACCGTCACCGCGCAGCCCGCTGTCTCGAGCCGCGCGGCCAGCCACTCGGCGGCCGCGCGCTCGTCCTCGGAGCCGGCGCGGCGCACCAGCGGCGCCAGGCGCTCCACCACCTCGCGCATGACAGGCTCGTGCTCGACCGAGGCGGTGGCGTTCCGTGCGGCGGCGGCGCTCACGCGGAAATCCTCGCAAAGCTCGTCACGCGGCGCGGCGCCCAATGACCGAAGATATCCGGCATGGACGTCTCGACGGCGATCGGGAGCGTGTTCGCCGCCTTCGGGTTGTCCGGCGCGGCGGGGCTCAACTCATGGCTCCCGTTGTTCGCGGGCGCGCTGCTGAACCGCCTCGACGCCGTGGAGCTGGGCGCCCCGTTCGACGAGCTGTCCTCCACCACGGGACTCGTGGTGCTGGGCACGCTAATGGCGGCGGACTTCGTCGGGGACAAGATCCCCGTGGTGGACAGTGCCCTGCACGCCGTGGGCGCCGTGATCGCGCCGCTGGCCGGCGCCGCGCTCTTCACCGGTCAGACCGATATCGAGACCGGCATCCCCACCGGGGTGGCGGCGGTCATCGGAGCCGTGATGGCCGGGGTGGTGCACGGAGCCCGAGCGGTTGTGCGCCCCGCGTCTACCGCGACGACGGCCGGCGCGGGCAATCCGGCGCTCTCCCTGATCGAGGATCTGACGTCGGGGCTCCTGGTGGCGGTCGCGTTCATCCTGCCCGTCGTGGCCTTCCTGCTCGTAATCGGCGTGCTGGTGCTGCTCGCGTCCGGGTGGCGGCGGGTGAGGACCTCGTCGTGAACCGGCGCTGGCCGGCGGGCATCGCCGCCCTGGCCGTGGCCTGGTATGCCTCGGACAGCCTGCGCCACCGTCGCGAGGGCGGACACGGCTATGCGCTGCGGGGAGAGGCCGACGTGCGCGCGGGGCGCCTCATGCAGGCCGCGGAGGCGCTGACCGGCGCGCCGGTGTCGCTCGGCAACCGCGCCGACCTCCTGGTCAACGGCGACCGAATCTTCCCCGCCTACCTCGACGCCATCGATGAGGCGCAGGAGACGGTGAACCTGCTCACCTACGCCTACTGGCGCGGAGACATCGCGGACCAGGTGGCCGGCGCCCTGCGCGCCCGCGCACGGGCGGGCGTGGAGTGCAACGTGCTCCTGGACGCGGTCGGTGCGGCGCAGATGGACCACAAGCTCGTGAAGTCGATGCGCGACGACGGCGTGACCGTGCGCTACTTCCGCCCACCCAAGCTGTACGCCGTGCGCCGTCTTCAGAACAGGACCCATCGCAAGCTGCTGATCCTGGACGGGCGTGTGGGTTTCACCGGTGGCGTCGGGATCGCCGAGGAGTGGACGGGGGACGCCCAGGACCCCGACCACTGGCGCGACACCCACGTGCGAGTCCGCGGCCCCGTGGTGCGCGGCCTGCAGGGAGCGTTCGCCGAGAGCTGGCTGGAGGCGACCGGGGACGTGCTGGCCGGAGAGCGCTACCTACCTGACCTCGACCCCCTGGAGGGAGGCTGGCCGATGCAGGTGATGCGCTCCAGCGCGAGCGTGGGGGACAGCAACGCCGAGGCGCTCTACTAGCTGGCCGTGGCCGCGGCAGCTCAGACGATCGACCTGACCGCCGCCTACTTCGTGCCCCGCCCGGCCTTCACCAACGCACTGATGGAGGCCGTCGGCCGGGGGGTCGAGCTGCGCATCCTCGTGCCCGGGTCGCACATCGACAAGGGCTTCGTGCGCACCGCGGGCCGGGCCAGCTATTCCGAGCTCCTGGAGGCCGGCGTGAAGATGTACGAGTACGGGCCGACCATGCTGCACGCCAAGACGCTGGTGGTGGACGGGGCGTGGTCCTCCGTGGGGTCGGTCAACTTCGACAACCGCTCCTTTCAGCTGCACGACGAGGCCACGCTGTGCGTGCAGAGCGAGGACTTCGCCGTTGAGCTGCACGACGTGTTCGAGGCCGACCTCGGCGTGTCCGACGTGATCGACCCGGAGCGGTGGGCCAAGCGCGGCCTTCGCCGGCGCGCGTCCGAGCAGCTGACCCGCCTGGCGCGCCGCGAGCTGTAGCCGCGCTTGGGCCTTGTGGCGCCCCGGGCCGTAGGGTGGAGGCAATGGAGCTCACCGGGGTCACGGCGCTCGTCACCGGCTCCAACCGGGGGATCGGCCGTGCGATCGCCGAGGCCCTGGTGCAACGGCCGCTGGGCCTGGTGCTCTGTGGGATGCGCGATCCCTCCTCCCACCGGCCGCTGGATCCGCCGCCCGGCGGCGCTCGCGAGGTCCGTCCGGTCGCGGTGGACCTGTCTGATCGGGAGTCGATCGAGCGCTCGGCGGCCTCCCTCCCGCCCGTGGACCTGTTGATCAACAACGCCGGGAGGATGACCGGCGGCCTGCTGGAGGAGCAGGATGTGGAAGAGATCTACGCCATGTTCCAGGTCAACCTCGTGGGTCTCGTGCATCTCACGCGTCTGCTGCTTCCGGGGATGGTCGAGCGCGATCGCGGCAAGGTCGTCAACAACGCGAGCATCAGCGGCTACGCATGGTTCCCGGCCGCCAGCACCTACGCGGCGGCCAAGACCGGCGTCGTGGCGTTCAGCGAGTCACTCCGGCGCGAGCTGGAGCCGACGGGGGTGAGCGTGCTGCACCTGGTCACGCCCGGGGTGGCCACCGACATGCTCGACGACACGCGCGAGGTCTACGGCCGCCACATGGAGGCCGATGCGTGGGACGCCGTGCCGCCGGAGGAGTGGGCCGAGAGGGTCAGAAAGGCGATCGAGAACGACGATCACGTGCTCGGCCCGGGCGGCAGGCTGGCGCTGGCCAAGCTCGCCTCCCGTGGGCCGGCGTCGCTGGTGGACGCGCTCTCCAAGCGCATGTTCTCCCGCGACGTGACGTAGGCCGGCCCGCCGAGCAGCATCTGGACATCGGCGATCCGCCGCTCGCGGAACCCGGCCTCGGCGTAGGCGAGGTACAGCTCCCACAGCCTTCGAAAGCCCAGGTCGTAGCCCAGCTCGTCCGCCCGCCGGGCTGCGGCGACGAACCGCTCGCGCCATTGCGCGAGCGTCTGGGCGTAGTGCTCGGTGATGTCGTCCACGTCAAGCACGCTCAACTCGGTCATGCGGGCCACCGAGTCCTCGATCACCCGAAGCGACGGCAGGCAGCCCGACGGGAAGATCAACTGGTTGATGAAGCTGCGCGAGCCCTTCTCGGACTCGTAGGCCTCGTCATCGATCAGGATCGCCTGGAGCAGCATCAGCCCCCCGGGGCGCAGCAGCTCGGAGCAATGACGGAAGTACGAGTCGAAGTACTGCCAGCCCACCGCCTCGATCATCTCCACCGAGACGAGCTTGTCGTAGCACCCCTCGAGGTCCCGGTAGTCCTCGAACAGCACCTCCACGCGGTCATCGAGCCCCGCGGCGCGTACTCGCTCCCGGGCCACGGCCCGCTGCTCGGCGGAGATCGTGGTGGTGGTGACCCGGCAGCCGTAGCGCGCCGCCGCATGCAGGGCCAAAGCACCCCAGCCCGTGCCGATCTCGAGCAGGTGATCGTCCGGGCTCAGGTCGAGCTTGCGGCAGATCAGGTCTAGCTTGCGCTCCTGGGCCTCGGCCAGCGTCATGCCCGGTACGTCGAAGATCGCGCACGAGTAGGTGAGGCTGTCGTCGAGGAAGAGGCCGAACAGGTCGGTGCCCAGGTCGTAGTGGGCCGAGATGTGGTCTCGCGCGCGCCGGGGGGTGTTGCGCGCCACGCGCGACGCCAGCGCCTTCAGCGGGTTGAACGGGCGGCTGAGCCGGTCCAGCCGCGGCATCACCCGCGCGCCGATCCGGACCAGGGTGACCATGTCGTCGCAGTCCCACGCGCCGTCGCGGAAGGCACGCGCCAGCGGCAGGCTGCCTCCGGGCAGCGCCCGCCAGAAGCGCGGCGAATGAACGCGGATCGTGGCCTGAAGCTCGGCGTCCGGAGGCCCGAAGCTACGCGTCCGGCCGCCCTCCACCACGTCGATGCGCCCCTCGCACAACCGGCGCAGCAGGCCGGTACAGACCGCGCGCACGATCATCGTGCCGGGTGGGGGTGGTAGGGAGCGCCCTTGAGCTTCAGGCGCGCGGCGTGGGCGTAGATGCCGGCCACCACGCGCAGCGACTGGAGCGGATATCGGGCCAGGGGCGCGGCGCTCAGCTCGCGGCGCTCCAGCGACAGCGTCGCGTCGAAGTGGGTTTGACCTCCGGACGTGCTCTCCACGTGCACCTGCAGGCGCCTCCCGGGAGTGGTGGCGCGCAGGTCGTAGTCGGCCGCCATGCCGAGGAACGGGGACACGTGGAAGCTCTTGGCGACGCGCGACCTCAGCCCCGCGAAGGCGTATACGTGGCGCTCGCCCCAGGGCGTGTTGCTCACCTCGGCGGCCACGGCCTCCACGCGCTCGCCGGCCTCGTCGAAGCAGTAATAGAGGCTGATCGGGTTGAACAGGTGCCCAAAGGTGCGAACGCTGGTGAGCATCCGCACGGGCCCGGCGGGCCTCCTGCCCGTCCGCTCCTGGACCGCATCGGTGACCGCCTGCTTGAGCGGCACGGCGCCGGGCCCCATGAAATCCGAGCGCCGGTACCACGAGGGCGCAGGCCGGCGGCCCGACCACAGCGGAACACGGTCCAGCACGCCGGGCAGCTCGTCCAGGTCCAGGTAGCTCATGAAGATCCGGTAGCGGAACTCGTGCTCGACCGGCGTGTGGCGGCGGTGGCGGATGAAGCCCTCGTACAGCGCGCTCTCGGTCACGCCAGGACCCCTCCGAGCCGCTCGCACGCCCGCCGGGCCGACACCACGCCATCCTCGTGGAAGCCGAAGCCCCAGTAGGCGCCGCAGTAGCTCGTGCGGCGCACTCCGCTGACCTGCTCCCACCGCTGCTGGGCGGCCAACCCGGCGTGGGTGTACACGGGATGGTGGTAGCGCAAGCGCCTGAGCACCCTCTCGGGGTCCACCGACTCCTCGCGGTTGAGGGTCACGCAGAACTCGCGGTCGGCCTTCAGGGCCTGGAGGCGGTTCATGTGGTAGGTGACCGTGGTCCGGCCCGACGGCTCGTCCTGGAGGTGGAAGTTCCAGCTGGCCCAGGCCCTCCGCCGGCGGGGCAGCACCGACCGGTCGGTGTGCAGGACGACGTCGTTGGGCTGGTAGGGAATGGCACCGAGCACCTCGACCTCGGCGTCGCTGGGGTCGGCCAGCATCGCCAGCGCCTGATCGGCATGCGTGGCGACGATCACCTCGTCGTAGTGCTCGGCCTCGCCGCCCTTCGGAGTCACGCTGACGCGGTCCTCGTATCGCTCGATCCGCCGTACCGGCGTGGACAGCCGGACGGGGTGGGGCAGGCCCTGGACGATGCGGTCGACGTAGGTCCGCGAGCCCCCGGCCACGGTCAGCCAGCGCGGACGATCGGTCAGGCCGAACATCCCGTGGTTGTCGAAGAACTCGGCCAGCAGGCTGGCCGGGAACTCCCACATGGATGCCGGATCCGCCGACCATACGGCGGAGGCTTGAGGCACGATCAGGTGCTCTACGAATTCGCGCGAGTACCCGCCATCGTCCAGGAACTGCCCCAGGCTCGGTCCGGCGCCGTTCAGCCCGATCAGCGATCGGGCCCCGCGATTGAACCGCACCAGGTCGCGGACCATGCGGTGAAAGGACGGATCCACGAGACTGCGCCGGTTGGCGAACAGCCCGTTGGCCGAGGCGCCGTTGAACTCGAGCCCGCCGCGGCCGTCGCTGACCGAGAAGCTCATCTCCGAGGGCTGGGTGGCCACGCGCAGCCCATCGAGCAGGCGGAGGAAGTTGGGGTAGTTGCGGTCGTTGCAGACGATGAAGCCGGTGTCCACCCAGTGGCTTCCCGCCTCGGTGTCCACCCGCACGGTGTTGGTGTGCCCGCCCGGGTAGTCGTTGGCCTCGAAGACGGTGATGTCGTGGCGGTCGCGCAGCAGGTGGGCGCACACCAGGCCGGAGACCCCGGCCCCTACGATCGCGACTCTCACCTGTCGTCGGCGGCCAGGAGCGCCGCCGCGGCCAGAGCCGATGCGCCGGCCAGGGCGATCGTGCCGAGCCGGGCGCGACGCGGCAGAGAGTCTCCCGCCGCCAGCGTCGCCGCCAGGTCGGTCAGGTCGCTCCCGACGCTGCCGATCAGCCAGGGGCGCAGGCCGGCGCCCTGTAGCGCGGCGAGCACGGTGCCGGCCGACAGGGCGATGTCACGCGCGCCCAGGCCGCGGAGGACCACGTGCACGGGTGGCTTCGCGGCGTCCGGTCCGAGCCAGCTCGTGCCCATGCGGGACGGCACGGCGATCAGCCCGGCACCGAACAGCCCGCGGCCAGCGGCAAAGGCGACAGCGAGCTTGCGCGTCGTGGTCATCGAGGGTGAATACGCAACACGCGGGCGGCACGATCAGTCGGGTAGAGTCGCGCCGGCCACCACGAGCAAGGAGATGGACGTTTGGACCCCAACCGGCTGAAGTCGATCCCACTGTTCCAAACGGTCCCGGACGAGGAACTGCGTGAGATCGCGCCGTTCGCGCAGGAGGCGAGCGTCGAGGAGGGCCGCGAGCTGGTGCGGGAGGGCGACTACGCCTACGAGCTGTTCGCGATCGAGGAGGGGACGGCCGAGGTGCTGCGCGCGGGCGAGCACGTGGCCGACCTCGGCCCGGGAGACTTCTTCGGTGAGCTGGGCCTGCTCGAGAAGGAACACCGCAAGGCGTCCGTGGTGGCCAGGACACCCATGCGGATCGTGACCCTCACCGGGTGGGACCTCAAGCGCATGGAGCGCTCGATGCCGGACGCCGTCGCGCGTGTGCGAGAGGTGCTCGAGGAGCGCCGGCCCAAGGACGAGTAGGGGTGCCCGGCCGCATCGTGCTGCTGGGCGCGACCGGCTACACCGGGCGCTTGGTGGCCGACGCGATGGTGGCGCGTGGCCTGCGTCCAGTGCTGGCCGGCCGGGACGAGGGCCGCCTCGACGACCTGTCGCGATCGCTCGGCGCGGGTCTCGACACGGCGCGGTCCGACGTGGCCGACCCGCCCAGCGTCCGCGCTCTGGTCGAGCGCGGCGACGTCCTCGTGAGCACGGTCGGCCCGTTCGTCCGTCACGGTGGCCCTGCGGCCGCTGCGGCCGCCGACGCGGGCGCGCACTACCTGGACTCCACCGGGGAGCCGCCCTTCATCCGGCGTGTGTTCGGGCGCTACGGCCGCGCCGCGGAGCTGTCGGGCGCGGGGATGATCACGGCATTCGGCTACGACTTCGTGCCCGGCAACCTGGCCGGGGCGATTGCCCTCAAACGCGCGGGCGATCGCGCCACCCGCGTGGACGTGGGCTATTTCCTCACCGGCGACGCCGGACTGGCGTCGATGAGCGGAGGCACCCGGGCTTCCCTGGTGGCCGTCACGGCTGCTCCGGCGTTCGCCTTCCGCGGGGGCCGGGTGATCACCGAGCGCAGCGCGCGCAGGGTCCGGACCTTCCGCGTGGGGTCGCGCCGCCTGGCCGGGGTCTCGGTGGGCGGATCGGAGCACTTCGCACTGCCTCGCTTGGCCCCGGGGCTCGAGGAGGTCAACGACTTCCTCGGCTGGTTCGGCCCCGCCTCGCGGGCGATGCAGGTCTTCTCAGCGGCCACGGCGCTGGGTATGAAGCTTCCGGGCGTCGCAGGGATGTGGGAGTCGGCGGCGCCGCGCCTGGCCTCCGGGTCCACGGGCGGGCCGGACGCCGCCTCCCGGAGCCGTTCGGGCTCCCACGTCGTGGCGATCGCCTTGGACGCGGAGGGCCGTGAGCTGTCCGAGGTTCATGTGACCGGGGTGGATCCCTACAGCTTCACCGGGAGCATCCTCGCCTGGGGCGCCGAGCGGGCCGCGGCCGACGGCGTGCGGGCGTCCGGGGCGCTGGGACCCGTGGATGCGTTCGGGCTGGACGCGCTCGTGGTTGGTTGCCGGGAGGCCGGGATCGCCGAGAGCGGCGAGGCGAGCGCAGGCGGGCGAGCCACGCCGCGCGCCGCGGCGACCATCTGATCCGCGCGACCGCGCGCCGTCGCCGGGCGGCGCTGGGCGCGGCGGCGGCGGCCGCCCTCGCGGGGGGCGTGCTGCTGGGGTCAGGAGCGGGGGACGGGCCCGGCGGGGGTCGCGCCGGCACCGCGACAGTCCGGCACGATCGGCAGGACGTGGTCACCCCGCTGAGCCTGCGTCGGCAGGTGGGGCAGCTGCTGGTGTCGAGCTTCGACGGCACCGTCGTGCCCGCGTATCTGCGGCGTAGGCTGGCCGCCGGGGAGACGGCCGGGGTGATCGCGTTCGCGAAGAACGGAGGCTTGGCGGTGGCCTGGCGCCGGCTGACTCGCTCGGTCCAGCGGGCGGCCGGGGGCGCGGCGCTGGTGGCCGTCGACCAGGAGGGCGGCGCGATCCGGTCGCTGCCCTTCGCCGCGCCCCTCCTCGGCCAGCCCGCGCAGGGCGCGCCGGCGGTGGTTCGTGCCCTGGCGCGCCGGTCGGCGACCGAGCTGCGGGCGCTGGGGATCAACGTGAACCTGGCGCCGGTGGCCGACGTGGCCACCGGTCCCGCGTCGGTGATGGCCTCCCGCGCGTTCTCCGGCAATGCGGTGGAGGTGGGGGCGGCCACCCGGGCCGCGGTGGCCGGGCTCGACGCGGGCGGAGTGGCCGCCACCGCGAAGCACTTCCCCGGGCTCGGGGCGGCGACGGCCAACACCGATGACGCGCCGGCCACGATCGGCGTCTCCCGTTCGCTTCTGCTGCGACGCGAGCTGGTGCCGTTTCGCTCGGCCATCGCCGCCGGCGTGCCGCTGGTGATGCTCTCGCACGGCGTCTACCCGGCGCTCGATGCGCGGAGAATCGCGTCCCAGTCCCGGGCAATTGCCACCCGGCTGCTCCGCGACCGGCTGGGATTCGAGGGGGTCGTGGTCACCGACAGCCTGGAGGCCCAGGCGGTGCTCGAGCGCTCGGGCGTGGCCGAAGCCGCGGTGCGCTCGGTGCGGGCCGGGGCCGACCTGCTGCTGGTAACCGGCTCGGCGAGCTGGAACGAGGCCTTTCCGAAGCTCCTGGCCACCGCGCGGCGGTCGCCGGCCTTCCGCGCCCGGGTGGCGGAGTCTGCGGCGCGCGTGCTGGCGCTCAAACGGCGGCTGAGGCTGCGCTCGCCCGCTCCATGAGCTCGCGGTGCACGGAGCGGTGGCCGGCCAGTCGCCGGCTCCAGACCTCGTCGGGGCCCAGCTCCCAGGCGAAGGTGTCGTCGGCCAGGCAGCGCTCGAGCGTGTCCTCCACCTGGCTCTTCAGCCGCTCGTCCTCGATCGGGGCCAGCAACTCCACGCGCGTGTCGAGGTTGCGGGGCATCAGGTCGGCCGAGCCCATCCAGTAGTACCGCTCGTCACCGCGGCGGAACCCGTACACCCGGGAGTGCTCCAGGAACCGGCCGACCACCGAGACCACGTTGATGTTCTCCGAGACCCCGGGCACGCCGGGGCGCAGGCAGCAGATCCCGCGGATGTTCAGGTCCACCCGGACACCGGCCTGCGACGCCTCGTAGAGCGCCCGGATGCAGTCCGGGTCCACCAGGGAGTTCATCTTCATCACGATCCGCGCGGGCAGGCCCGCGCGGTGGGCGTCGATCGTCTGCTCCACCTGGTCCAGCAACCACCGGCGCATGTGCTCGGGAGCCACGACGGCCTTGCCGTGCTCGGGGGAGCGCGAGGACCCGGTGAGCGCGTTGAACAGCTCCCCGACGTCCGCGGCCAGCTCCTGGTCGCAGGTGAACAGCCCGAAGTCCTCGTAGAGGCGGGCCGTCTTGGCGTGGTAGTTCCCGGTCCCGATGTGCACGTAGTGGCGCAGCCCGCCGCCCTCGCGCCGCACCACCAGCAGCGCCTTGGCGTGGGTCTTCAGCCCGGGCAGTCCGTGCACCACGTGTGCGCCCGCCTCCTCCAGGGAGCGGGCCCAGCCGATGTTGCGCCGCTCGTCGAACCGGGCCTTGAGCTCCACGAGGCAGACCGCCTGCTTGCCCCGCTCGGCGGCTTCGATTAGCGACGGGATCAGCTCCGAGTCGTCCGAGGTCCGGTACACGGTCATCTTCAGCGCCAGCACGTCGGGGTCGGCCACCGCCTGCTGGACGAAGCGCTCCACGCTGCCTGCGAACGAGTCGTAGGGGTGATGCACCAGGATGTCCCCGGCGCGCATCGCGGCGAGCATGTCCATCGACGGCTCCTCCCGATCCCCGTGCTCGGACAGCGGAATCGGCGTCCACGGCGCGTCGCGCAGCGAGCGGTGGCCGTCGACCTCGTAGATCGACCAGAGGTCCTCCAGGTCGAGCATGCCCTTGACGTCCACCACCTGGTCCTCGTCCACGGCCAGCTGCTCGATCAGGTAGCCGCGCATGTCCGGGTCCATCTCGTGCGAGATCTCCACGCGCACGGCCTCGCCGAAGCGCCGGCGCCGCAGCTCGTCCTCCACGGCGCGCAACAGGTCGTCCGCCTCGTCCGAGACCGTGAAGTCCGCGTCGCGGGTCACGCGGAAGAACGCGTGCCGGCGGATCTCCATGCCCGGGAACAGATCCCCGAGATGACGGGCGATCGCGTCCTCGAGCGGCACGAACACCGACGGGCCGATCTCCAGGAAGCGCGGAATCACCTCCTTCGGCACCTTCACCCGGGCGAAGGTGTGCTCGGAAGTGACGGGATCCCGCAGCCATACCGCGATCGACAGGGAGAGGTTCGAGATGTACGGGAAGGGGCGGCCGGGGCCGACGGCCAGCGGCGTGAGGACCGGGAAGATCTGATCGGCGAACATCCGGTCCAGCGCCTCCAGCTCGTCCGGGTCGCAGGCGGCGGTGTCCACCACGCGAATCCCCTCCTCGGCCAGCGCGGGGCGGATCACGTTCTCCCAGCGCTCGGAGTGGCGCCGGCCCAGCTCGCGGGCGTGCTCGTCCACCTGCTCGATCGCCTCCTGCGCCGAGAGCCCGTCCGGCCCGCGGGCGTCGATCCCCGCGTCCACCTGGTCGTGCAGCCCGGCCACGCGGACCATGTAGAACTCGTCCAGGTTGGCCGCGTAGATGGCCAGGAACTTGACGCGCTCCAACAGTGGGATGCGGTCGTCCTCGGCCAGCTCCAGGACGCGCTCGTTGAACAGCAGCCACGACATCTCGCGATTGCTGTACAGCTCGGTGGAGTCCAGGGGCGGCGCTTCGGTCGTGGTGCTGGCTGTCTCCATGCCGCTCTCCATCTCAGCGATTATCGTGCCGCTTGGTGATCTGGCTGTTGCGACACGGGGACGCGGCTGACGGGTCCCCGGACGCGGAGCGCCCCCTGACCAAGAAGGGCGAGGTGCAGTCGCGCGCGGCGGGCGCCGCGCTCAGGGCGCTCGGGTTGAACATCGGCGTCTGCCTGACGAGCCCCAAGGTCCGGGCGGCGGAGACCGCCCGCCTGGCGTGCCAGGAGCTGGGCGATCTGGCCCCCACCGAGGACGTTCGTCTGTCCGGCGGGCCGTTCGACGCCGAGGAGCTGGTCGCCGGCCGGGGGGAGCACGTGCTGCTGGTGGGCCACGACCCCGACTTCTCGATGGCCGTGCACACCATCACGGGCGCCCAGGTCCGCATGTCCAAGGGCGGCCTGGCCGGGGTGGAGCGCGGCGAGCTCAAGGTGCTCCTGCGGCCGGCCGAGCTGAGCGCGATGGCGCTGGCCGTTCGTTAGCCAAGGCGGCGCCCCTCCACGAGCTCCAGCAGCACGCCCTCGCGCAGGCCGCCGCGCGCGATGCGCAGCGGCAGGGCCAGGAGGTCGGACGCCGCCTCCAGCACGAGAATCCCCGCGGGCAGGAGGCGAACGCGCTCGGGGTCAAGTTCGAAGCGGGCGGCGATGTCGGCCACCGGGGTTTGTGACAGGACGCGGATCCCGCGTTCCAGTGTTTCGTGCGACAGCTCGGCGCCCACCAGGCGTCTGAGCGACGTGGCTGTGCCGCCCACGGCCACCGCGCTCTCCGCCGCCGGCGGCTCCAGGCCCTCGACCACGCCGGCCACGTGCGTGCGCACGTTCTCGAGCTCGTCGACCGAAGGCGGGTCCGAGCGCAGATAGGAGTCGGCCAGGAAGCCCGAGCCCACCCGGAAGGACGCCGACCAGGCCATGCGCCCGTCGGGCGGCCCGACGGCGATCTCGCTGGAGCCGCCGCCCACGTCCACCACCGCGATGGTCCCGGACTCGGGCCGGACGAGCGTGCGGGTGGCACCTACGAACGAGAGCCGCGCCTCCTCCTCTCCGGACAGGACCTCGAGCGTCATGCCCCCCGCCTCGGTCACCGCGTCCCGCAGCGCGTCGCGGTTGCTCGCGTCGCGGATGGCCGCCGTGGCCACCGCCACGACCTGCTCCGCGCCCACCTCGCGCGCCACCTTGGCCTGGGTGCGGACCACGTCGGCGGTCTCGGCGATCTTGGCCGCCGGGATCGTGCCGTCCCCGATTCTCAGGCTCTTGCCGATGCGCGTGAACGCCCGCTGGGTCACGAGCTCCTTCAGGCGGCCACCGCCAGCGTCGGCCACGAGGAGTCTCGTGGTGTTGCTGCCGATGTCGATGCAGGCGCAGATCAAGCGGGGCGCGGCGGGACCAGCTCCGGATGCGAGGCGTCCTCGAACTCCCGGAACAGGCCAGTGACGACGAATGCCGTCTGCTCGCCGATGTCCACCGCATTGTCGCCGATCCGCTCAATGCAGCGGGCTACGAGCATCATGTGCATCGCCCACTCGCGGCGGTCGGCGTCGTCACCCAGATCGAGCGCCATCGCGAAGGAGTCGCGGTTGAGCCGGTCGATCTCGTCGTCCTGGCGCACCAGGTCCTGAGCGAGGCCAACGTCGCGCTCGCGGAACGCCTGGGAGCACTGCACCACCTGCTGCTTGGCCTGCTTGCCCATCCGGTCGATTATGTCGAGCAATCTGAGGTCGGCCGGAGGCTCGTGTCCCGCCAGAGGCACCAGCTTGGCCATGTTCACGCATTGGTCGCCCATGCGCTCCACGTGCTTGATCACGTGCAGCAGCGCGGCCACCAGACGCAGGTCACCGGCCACCGGCGCCTGCAGCGCCAGCAGGGAGAGGATTCCCTGGTGGACCTCGAGGTAACGGCCGTCGATGCGGTCGTCGTCGGCGATCACCATGCTCGCCAGCTCCACGTCCTGGTGCATCACGGTCTCGACCGCGCGGTCGAGGGCGGTCACCACCATGTCCAGCCCGCCGAGGGCCTGGTGCTCGAGCTCGTTCAGCTCGGCCTGGAAGTGGGCGCGGTTCGTGTCCGGCACGCCGCCTAGCCGACCTTGCCGGTGACGTAAGCCTCCGTGCGCGGGTCCGACGGGTTGGTGAACACCTTCTCCGTGTCGTCGAACTCCACCACCCGGCCGGTGCGGTGCTCCTCGGCCTCGTCCAGCTCGACCGTGAAGAAGGCCGTCTTGTCGGAGACGCGGGCGGCCTGCTGCATGTTGTGGGTCACGATCACGATCGAGTATTCCTGCTTGAGCTCGAGCATGAGATCCTCGATCCTGCCGGTCGAGATCGGGTCGAGGGCCGAGCAGGGCTCGTCCATCAGGATCACGTCGGGCTCGACGGCCAGGCACCGTGCGATGCACAGGCGCTGCTGCTGCCCGCCGGACATGCCGAAGGCGTTGGTCTTGAGCCGGTCCTTGACCTCGTCCCAGAGCGCGGCTCGGGTCAGCGCGCGCTCCACGCGGTCGTCCATGTTGTCCTTGAGCCCCAGCACGCGGGGCCCGAAGGCGATGTTGTCGTAGATCGACTTGGGGAACGGATTGGGCTTCTGGAAGACCATGCCGATGCGCTTGCGCACCTCCACCGCGTCCACCTTCGGGCCGTAGAGGTCCTGGCCGTGGTAGAGCACCTTCCCGGCCAAGCTCGCCCCGGGAATCAGGTCATTCATGCGGTTCAGGCAGCGGATCAGCGTGGACTTGCCGCAGCCCGAGGGGCCGATCAGGGCGGTGATCTCGTGCATGCCCACGTCGAAGGCCACCTCGCGCACGGCGGGCTTGTCGCCGTAGCTCACCGTCACGTCCTGGAGCTCGAAGATCGCCTCGCGCACCGGGGCGATCGTGGCGGCACGCTCCTGCCCCGGCTCGTCGCGAGGAAACCGCGACTCTCCAGGCGAGATGGGGCGCGACAGGCCCGCCTCCCGGTGCTTGTCCTCAGGCTCTCGTTCGGTCACGCGCTCGGCCGCCTCTGCGCACCGATGTCCATTCTTCCACCTCTCACCACTTCTGCTCGTACCTGTTCCGCAGCCAGATGGCCACGCTGTTCATCATCAGCAGCAGGATCATCAGGAGGAGTATCCCCGCCGCCGCCAGCGGCTTGTAGTTGTTGACGTCGTTGGACGCCCGGGAGATCCAGTCGAAGATCTGGATCGGCAGCGCGGTGTAGCGGGAGTCCAGCCCGTCGGGGTTGAACGCCGCCACGGTGGCCGCGCCGACCACGATCAGCGGGGCCGTCTCGCCGATGGCCCGCGACAGGGCGAGGATCACGCCCGTGGCCACGCCCGGGATCGAGGCGGGCAGCACCTGGCGCCAGATCGTCTGCCACTGCGTCGCGCCGAGCGCCATCGATCCCTCGCGGATGGACGGCGGCACGGCCCGGATCGCCTCCCGGGCGGCGATGATGACCACCGGCAGCACCAGGAGCCCCAGGGTCAGGCCTCCGGCGAGCACCACGCTGCCCAGCGACAGCGGCCCGCGGACCAGGAAGGCCAGGCCGAGGATGCCGTAGACCACCGAGGGCACCGCAGCGAGGTTCTGGATGTTCGTCTCGATCAGGCGGTTCCACCAGCGGGTGCGGTCGGCGTACTCCTCCAGGTAGATCGCCGTGGCCACACCCACGGGGACGATGAAGATCGCGCAGACCCCCATCAGCCACAGCGTGCCGGTGATGGCCGCCTGGGCGCCGGCCTTGTCCGCGCTGATCGACGTGAAGCTGGAGATGAAGTCCCAGGTCAGGCGTCCCGTGCCGTCCACGGCGACGTCGTAGAGGAGGACACCCAGCAGCCCGACCGAGATGGCGAGGCAGCCGAGCATGACCAGCCGGAAGGCCGCGTCCTTCGTCCGCCGGGAGCTGGACGGGCGGCCGATGGCCCCGCTGTGCGCGCTCACTCGTACACCTGGCGGTACTTGCGCACGAAGCGGATGCTGATCGTGTTCATGATCAGCGTCAGCACGAAGAGCACCATGCCGACGGCGAAGATGGTCTTGAACTCCACGCTGCCGGTCGGGATGTCGCCCTTGGCGGTGGCGCCGATGAACGAGGCGAGCGTGTAGTGCGGATCCCGTGGGTCCAGGGCCATGCTCGCCACCTGCCCGGCGGCGATCAGCACGATCATCGTCTCGCCCACCGCGCGGGACACGCCGAGCACGATCGCGGCCACGATCCCCGACAGGGCGGCGGGGAACACGACCCGCAGGGATACCTGCAGCTTGGCCGCGCCGAGCCCGAAGGCGCCCTCGCGCAAGGCCTGCGGCACCGCCGACATCGCGTCCTCGGCCACGGACGCGATCGTCGGGATGATCATGAAGCCCATGATGATCCCCGCGCCCAGGACGTTGAAGATGTTGACCTCGACCTTGAGCACGTCGCGCAGGATCTCCGGGGTGAAGAAGGTCAGGGCGAAATAGCCGAAGACGATCGTGGGCACCCCGGCCAGCAGCTCCAGCGCCGGCTTGATCGTCCTGCGCACCCGCGGGCGGGCGTACTCGCTGAGGTAGATCGCGGCGCCCAGGCCCAGCGGGGTGGCCACGACCATCGCGATGGCGCTCGTGAGCAGCGTGCCCACCACCAGCGGGAGCACGCCGAAGCTGCCGGGAGTGAAGAGAGGCGTCCACTTGGTGCCGAAGAGAAACTCGCCGATGCCGACGTCGCCGAAGAAGTCGACCGTCTCGCGCAGGAGGGCCACCACGATCCCCGTCGTGGTGAGCACCGACAGCAGCGCCGCCAGGATCAGCAGCGCCTTGATCAGGTCCTCGCCACGACGGCGGCGCGCCGCCCCCAGTGCGGGGACGGCGCGCGCGCCTGCTGCGGTATGGCCTGCTGCTTCCATCAGGCGCCGGCGGCCTCCAGTGCCTTCTTGCCCTCGGCGGCCTGCGCCTCGGTCATGGGCACGATCTGAGCGGCCTCCGCGATCGTCTGGTAGTTCGCGACCACGTAGTCCATGAAGGCCTTGACCTCGGGACGCTGCAGGGCCTTCTGGCTCGGGTACATGAACAGCGGCCGTGACAGCGGCGTGTAGCTGCCGTCCTGGATCGACTCCTTGGTTGGCTTGACGCAGCTGCCCGCGCTCTCGCCGACCCCGACCAGGTTCAGCTTGTCCGCGTTCTGCTCGTAGTAGGAGAACCCGAAGTAGCCGAGGCCGCCCTCTGAGCCGGAGACGCCCTGGACGAGGATGTTGTCGTCCTCGGAGGGCTGGTAGTCGTCGCGCGACACGCCTTCCTCACCGTTGATCTGGTCGGTGAAGAAGTCGAATGTCCCGGAGTCGGTGCCAGGACCGAACAGAGCCAGCTCGGTGTCGGGGAGCTTGGGGTCGACCTCGCTGAGGTTCTTGACCTTCGAGCCCTTGTTCCAGACCTGCTTGAGCTGATCGAGGGTCATGCAGTCCACCTTCAGTGCGGTGTTGGTCACGACGGCGATCCCGTCGTTGGCCACCTGCACCTCGTCGTACTTGACGCCGTCCTTCTTGCAGAGGGGCGCCTCCTCGTCGTCCTTGATCGGACGTGACGCATTGGAGATGTCCGTCTCGCCGGCGCAGAACTTCTCGAAGCCCCCGCCCGTGCCCGCGGTCCCGACCGTGATCTGGACGTCGGGGTTCTCGGCCTGGAAGGCCTCCTGGGCGGCCTGGGCGAAGGGCGCCACCGTGCTCGATCCGTCGATGGCGATCTTGCCGGACACCTGGCCGCCGCTATCGCCGCCCCCGGACCCACCGCCGCCGTCGTCGTCATCATCGCCACAGGCGACCGCGCCCAGGGCCAGCGCGCCGCAAACGGCGAGCGTGAGGAGCTTCCTCATGCAGTTCTCCTTGAGTCGTTCACGTTGAGTGCGGAAGCTGTCACGGGCGTAGTGGCAGTCTGTTACCGACCTGTGCCTGCCCTGTGAAAAAGATGTGAAGGGGGTTCGGGGCAGCGCCGCTCAGCGTGCCCGCGGATCGGGCGCGAAGCGGTACCCGAAGCCGAAGTGCGTGTGGATGAAGCGCCGTTCCGGCAGCACGGCCTGGAGCTTCTGGCGCAGCTTGCCCACGTAGACGTCCACGGAGCGGTCCGACTTGCGGTAGCTGTCGCCCCACACCACGCGATAGAGCTCCTCACGACTGACGATCCGGTCGCGGCGCTCCACCAGCGCGATGAGCAGCTCCAGCTCGCGCACCGTCAGGCGCAGCGGACGCCCCGCAGCCAACGCCACGAACTCGTTCGGGCGGATCTCGATCACGTCCGCCCTCAGGGTCCCGTTCTGGGTCGCTGCTTCCACCCTGTCGAAAATGCCAGGGAAATGCGCTAACTCCGTTACCTGGGCGTTGCAGACCTGTGAAGAAGCTGTAAACGCAGGGAAAAAACAGCCGACCCTTACGTAGACTGGACGTCGATGACCGTGACGGACGCAGGGCCTATCCGGCTGGCCATCCTCGACTCGGACTCAGGGTTCGTCCAGGTGCTGGTCAAGCGCGCGGACGACATCGGGTGGCAGTACCGGCGCCTGGAGGCGCCTCTCCGCGTCGAGGAGTTCGTGGCCATGCGCGTGAGCGCGGTGGTCGTGGACCTGTCGCTCCTGGGTGACGGCGCCTGGGAATACATGGACCGCCTCACCCTCGCGCTGCCCGGGCTCGGCATCGTGGTGTGCACCGGCCGGTCGTCAGTGGCCCAACGCGTGCGCGGCCTGCGAGCCGGAGCCGACGACTGGGTCACCAAGCCCTGCCACCCCGAGGAGGTGCTCGCTCGTGTGGAGGCCGTGGTGCGCCGGCGCAAGCGCGCCTCGGCGCGGGTCGAGACGGGTCCCCTGGTGGCCGGCGAGCTGGAGATCCGCGCCGACCAGTTCCAGGCCTTCGCCCGCGGGGGCAGCGTCGACCTGACGCGTCGCGAGTTCGAGGTGCTCCAGCTGCTGGCCCAGGCCAAGGGCAAGGTGCTCCAGCGCGAGGAGATCTACCAGTCGGTGTGGGGCTACGCGATGGCCCACGGCGACCGCTCGGTGGACGTCTTCGTTCGCAAGGTCCGCCAGAAGCTCGAGAGGGCCTCGCCGGACTTGAGCTACATCCACACGCACTTCGGCGTCGGATACCGCTTCGAGCCGGAGCGTCCCGGCGGTGACGGCGCGCTGCACCCCGCGGACCCCGAGCCCGAGGCGCGGGAGATCGTCGGCACGCACAAAGCGGATCAGCACCCGTCGTTTGTGGACGATGGGCTGGCGCTGCCGGCCGACACCCTGGCAGAGGATCAGGACTCGGCGCTGCTGGCCGGGTAGGTCGTCGTCAGGCGGCCAGCGACGAACGCCGGCGCATACCGCGCGCCAGCAACCGCCGCGGCGCGTCGAGCGTGAGCTCGTAGGCCGTCTGGCGATCCGCTCCGTGCGCCAGCAGGGCCGCGCGTGCCAGCCCGAGCGCCGGAGGGCGGGTGTCGCCGTGCGCGTCCGAGGCCACCACCGACACCAGGCCCTCCGCCACCAGGGCACGGCCGGTCCGCTCGGCGTTCGGCCCGTGGCCGCCGGTGAGCGACAAGGCGTTGACCTGTGCGACCGATCCGGTGTCCAGCTCGCGCCGCAGGCCCTCCTG
>Ga0136616_10000030_pt1 | contig 53243 bp, 55 predicted proteins | sample AntDrymUQ2992106_2_FD_106648 | JGI IMG/M metagenome (GOLD analysis project Ga0136616, IMG submission 106648) | Polar desert sand microbial communities from Dry Valleys, Antarctica - metaG UQ299 (21.06) | ecosystem: Environmental > Terrestrial > Soil > Desert | place: Antarctica: Dry Valley... | reverse complement strand
TCGTGGGCTCGGTCCCCGTCGCGCCCGGAGTCGCCGAAGTAGATGCCCCCGGTGAGCTCTCGAACCACGAGCAGGTCGGTCCCCTCAATGCGGTCCGGTTTCAGCGGGCTCGCGTCGATCAGCGCCGGGCTGGGGCGGACCGGGCGGAGGTTGGCGAACAGCCCGAGGCCCTTGCGCAGTCCCAGCAGGCCCTGCTCGGGGCGCGGGCGGTCCGGATCGGTCGTGTCCCAGCGGGGCCCGCCCACCGCGGCGAGCAGGACCGCGTCGGCCCCGCGGCACGCGTCCAGCACCTCGTCCGTGAGGGCGGTCCCGTGCAGGTCGATGGACGCCCCGCCGATCGGTCGCTCGTCCCAGTCGAAGTCGCCCAGCGCCGCCAGAACTCGGAGCGAGGCGGCCAGAATCTCCGGCCCGATGCCATCGCCGGGAAGGGTGACGATGTGCCGGGCCACGGCGGGACGGTATCGCGGCGCACCCGGCAGAGCCGGGCGCTTGCGCAACGGTATCGCGGCGCACCCGGCAGAGCCGGGCGCTTGCGCAACGGTATCGGGCTATGCGCGGGTGGCCAAGAGGTTGAGGCGCACGTACTCGAGCACCAGCGGCCGGCCGCTCCGCCGGACGACCTCGCGGGCATAGACCTCGCGCAGCCCCTCCGGCAGTGCCTCCAGATGGTTGCCGAGGCACACCGTGCGGGCGTACTCGAGCGGCTCGTCGGGGGTTACCGGCCAGGGCTGGAGCCAGCACTTCACGTCACTGAAGCCCGCGGCCCGCAGGCGCTCCTGCGTCGGCTCGGGGGCGGCGTAGTTCCACGGCCTCCGGAAGCCCGCCATGTGCTCGGCGTACGGCGGCTCGGCAGCCACCTCGTCGGCCAGGAGGCGGAACCGGTCGATGTTGCCCCGGCCGCCGCATTGCGCGGACAACCGCCCACCCGGGCGCAGCGCGGCGTGGAGGCGCGCGAAGAGGGCGTCGTGGTCGGCGATCCAATGAAAGACGGCGTTGGAGAACACGGCGTCCACCGGCTCGGGCAGCTCGAGCCGGGTGAGGTCCACCGGGTCCAGCACGGTCACGCGCGGCTCGCCGGCGTAGCGCGCCCGGCTCTCCTCGATCATTGAGGGCGCCGCGTCGGCGGCCACGACCGCGCCGTGGGGCAGGCGGTCGAGCAGCAGGGCGGTGACCCGTCCCGATCCGCAGCCCGCGTCCAGCACGGTCTCGTGGCCGGCCAGGCCGAGCCGCTCGAGCACGGCCCCGGCCATCTGCACCTGGGGGCCCGAGACGCGGTCGTAGCTCTTCGCGTCCCAGTCCCGCGGCGCCGGCGGGGCGCTCACGCCACGGCGGTGGTCACGGGTCCCGCGCGCTCGCGATCGCGCTCGTAGGTCGCGATCGCCTCATCGCTCAGGAGGGTCACGCCGATGTCGTCCAGCCCGCCCAGGAGCCGGCGCTTGGTCTCGGGGTCGATCTCAAAGCGGGCGGTCGTGTCCGCGTAGGCCACCGTCTGCGCCCCCACGTCGATGCGCGCGTTCCCCGCAGCCATGACCGCCTTCACCTCGCCCTCGGTCAACACCACGGGGAGCAGGCCAATCTTGGTGCAGTTGGAGAAGAAGATGTCGCTGAAGCTCGGGGCGATCAGCGCCCGGAAGCCGTAGTCCTCGAGCCCCCACGGGGCGTGCTCGCGCGATGACCCGCAGCCGAAGTTACGCCCGGTGGCCAGGATCGGGTTGCGCGGCAGGTGCCAGCCGGGCTCCTTGGCCCAGTCGTAGAAGAGGAACTCTCCGTACCCGGTGCGCTCGATCCGCTTGAGGAACTGCTTGGGCATGATCTGGTCGGTGTCCACGTCCGGGCGGTCGAGCACCGACACCGCCCCCTCGACCACGTCCACCGGCCTCATGACCACTCCCGGATGTCCACGAACCGGCCCTCGATGGCGGCCGCCGCGGCCATCTGCGGGCTCACCAGGTGGGTGCGCCCCCCGCGCCCCTGCCGGCCCTCGAAGTTGCGGTTGGAGGAGGAGGCGCAGCGTTCGCCGGGGTCCAGCGTGTCCGGGTTCATCCCCAGGCACATCGAACACCCCGCCGAGCGCCAGTCGAAGCCTGCGGCGGTGAACACCTGATCCAGGCCCTCGGCCTCCGCCTGCGCCTTGACCTGGGCCGATCCGGGCACCACCATCGCGTCGACCGTCTCGGCCACCTTCCTCCCCTTCACGATCTCCGCGGCGGCCCGCAGATCCCCGATCCGGGAGTTGGTGCAGGAGCCCACGAAAACCCGGTCCAGCGCGATCTCCTGGATTGGCGTGCCCGCCTTGAGCCCCATGTAGTCCAGCGCACGGCGATCCCCGTCGCCCCGCGGCTCGGGCACGGCTGCGGTCACGTCGACGACCATGGCCGGGTTGGTTCCCCAGCTCACCTGCGGTGAGACGGCGCCGGCGTCGATGGTGACCTCGAGGTCGAAGACGGCATCGTCGTCGGTACTCAGACCACGCCAATCCGCCACGGCGAACGCCATGTCCCGTGGCGCTCCGGCCCGTCCCGCCACCCAGTCGAAGGTGGTTTCGTCAGGGGCGATCATCCCGGCGCGTCCGCCCCCTTCGATCGTCATGTTGCACATGGTCATGCGGCCCTCCATTGACAGGCCGCGCACGGCGGGGCCGGCGTACTCGATCACGTGCCCGGCCCCGCCGTCGACGCCGATGCGGCCGATGGTGGCCAGGATCAGGTCCTTTGCGGTCACCCCGGGCGACAGCTCGCCGTTGTAGGTGATGCGCATGGACCGGGGCTTTCGCTGCTGAAGCGTCTGGGTGGCCAGCACGTGCTCGACCTCGCTCGTGCCGATCCCGAAGGCCAGTGCGCCGAAGGCCCCGTGCGTGGACGTGTGGGAGTCCCCGCAGACGATCGTCATGCCCGGCTGCGTGACGCCGAGCTCGGGGCCGATCACATGGACGATGCCCTGATGGTCGGAGCCGATCGAGTGGATCGGGATGCCGAACTGCGCGCAGTTGTCCTCCAGGGTGGCGATCTGGGTGCGCGACAGCGGATCGCCCACCATGGGCAGGGTGGTGGTGCCGTCGGTGGGCACGTTGTGGTCCGCGGTGGCCAGCGTGCGGTCGGGGCGGCGGACGGTCCGCCCGGCCAGCCGCAGCGACTCGAACGCCTGCGGGCTCGTGACCTCGTGCACCAGGTGGAGGTCGATGTAGATCAGCTCCTCGTTGACCTCGTGGCGTTCCCAGATCTTGTCCAGCAGGGTCTCGGCCATCAGGACCTCCTCAGTCCGGCCGCCACGACGGCATAGAAGCGGGCGTCGCGGCGGCCCGGGTTCTCGAAGTGATGGGGCAGGTCGGCGTCGAATGTGATCGCGTCACCGGTGGACAAATCGTGGCCCGCGCCGTCGCAGACCAGCCGGACGTTGCCTAGGGTGATCACCGCGGTCTCACGGCTGCCGGGCTCGTGCATCGGGGGGTCGCCCGCGCGCGCCGTGGCCGCGCCGGGTGCGAGGGTGTGCAGGCTGAGCTCCGCGCGCTGGCCGGGCAGCGCGGGCGTCAGCACCTCGTAACTGTGGCCGCGGGCTCGCGCGCCCCCGGCCAGGCGCTCCCCGGCGCGGACGATGGTCACGGCGCCGTCCTCATCCAGGCGCAGCAGCTGCGAGAGCGTCAGCTCCAGGCCGATAGCGATCCGTCCCGCGGTCTGGAGGGTGGGGCTCGTCTCCCCGCGCTCCACCTGGCTGAGCATTTGCGCCGAGACCCCGCTGCGGACCGCCAGCTCCCGCAGCGACAGCTCCATCCCCTCGCGCAGCGCGCGCACGCGCGGCCCGACGTTGAGGTCGGGCGCTGCGGTGGAGACTGCGAGAGTCATTGGACGACCGTAAGTTATCACGGACGCCCTCCGCGTCGGATCAGGTGCTCGGCGCCTTCTGCACCGCATGGCTGCAGAACGTGCCTGGCGGTCCGCGAAGCGGGTGAGGTCAGACCTGCTGGCCCGTGGGGCGCACGAGGACCTCGTTGATCCCCACGTGCCCGGGCTGGGAGGCGGCGAAGGCGATCGCATCGGCGATGTCTTCGGGCTGCAGCACCTCGCCGATCTGGTCCCTCATGCGCTCCACGCCCTGCTGCACCACCGGGTTCTCGTTGTGGCCCTGGAGCTCGGTGTCCACGAAGCCCGGGGCGACGATGGTGACCCTGATGTTGGAGTGGAGGGCCTCCTGGCGCAGCGCCTCGGAGAACGCGTGCACGCCGAACTTGGTCATGTTGTAGACCGCCGCCCCCGCGCTGGCCCGCCGACCGGCCACCGACGACACGTTGACGATGTGGCCTCCGCCGCTGCCGGCCATGAGGGGGAGGGCGGCGTGCGTGCAGTAGAGGAGCCCGAGGAGGTTGACGTCGATCATCGTCCGCCACTCGCCCGTGTCGGCGTCGTGGACCGGGCCGAGGAGCATCACCCCGGCGTTGTTGACCAGGATGTCCAGGCCGCCCAGCTCGTCGTGGGCTTTCTTGACGAAAGCGCCGGCCGCGTCCTCGTCCGCCACGTCCACCTCGGCCGCGAGGGCGCGGCCACCGTCCCCGACGATGCCCTCCACCAGCTCGTCCAAGCGGTCCTTGCGCCGGGCGCCGACGGCCACCGCGGCGCCCTGGCCCGCCAGCGCCCGCGCGGTGGCCGCTCCGATCCCGGAGGACGCTCCGGTGACCACCGCGACCTTGCCTTCCAGCGCGCTTGCCATCGCCCGCGATCCTAACCGGTGGCTAGAGCGCGCCGCGGACGAGCGCGGCGATCTGGGCCTCGTCCGGCGGATCCGGTGTGTTGTGTACCGCGGGATGCGACACGGCCGCTCGAGCCACGGACGGCACGTGCCCCTCGTCCACGCCGAGCCCCGACAGCCGCGTGCGGCCGCAGCGGGCGCTGAGCGGCTCCACCAGCGCCACCGCCGCCCGGGCATCGCCTCCGGGGTCCCCCAGCGCGGCCGCGAACCTGCCGACGGCTTCCGGCGCGCGGTCCGCCGCGAAGGCCACCGTGTGCGGCAGCATCACGGCGTTGGTCTGGGCGTGCGGCGAGCCCGCCGTGCGCACGATGGTCTGACAAAGGGCGTGGTGCACCGCGAACCCGGCGCCGCCCGAGGCGTAGCCGGCAAGGAGGGCGCCCAGCGCCAGATCCTCGCGAGCTTCCAAGTCGCCGCTCAGCCGCCTGGTGGCCTCCAGCGCCGCGGCATCGCACACGGGGTTGGCCAGCGGCGTGTAAAGGGCCTCGAGCGCGTGGGCCATCGCGTTCATGGCGCTGGCGGCGCGGGCCGGCGCCTCCTGGCCCGTCATCAGCTCGGGGTCGGCCACCACGAGCACGGGGCGGACGAGCCGGGCGTGTGCGATGCCCGCCGGGAGACGATGAAAGGGCGTCATCTCCGCACCGGAAAGCGTGGTGGGCACGGCGGCGCAGCGCCCGTCGCCGGCTCCGGCCAATGCCTTCGCCACATCCACCACCCGGCCGCCTCCGAACGCCACGAGCGGACGTCCCTCCGCGGGCTCGAGCAGCCCGCCCGCGATCTCGTCCACCCGGCCGGGCGGGACCTCCAGGACCAGATCGGCCTGCTCGGCCAGCGCCCCGGCCGCCGGCCGGAGCCGGCTCGTGGTGAGCAGCACATAGCCATCCAGACCGGCCGCAGCCACCAGTCGTGGCGCCTCCGCGGCCGCTCCCGCCGCGAAGCGCACCAGGCGCTCTCCGTCCCGCCAGGTGAAGTTATGCATGGGGCGGTGCTCGTGCGATCACCGATCGCACTCCGCTCCTACCCCCGGCATGGGGCGGTGCTCGTGCGATCACCGATCGCACTCCGCTCCTACCCCCGGCATGGGGCGGTGCTCGTGCGATCACCGATCGCACTCCGCTCCTAGCCAGGCCATCGACGGTCAGGGGGCGGGAGCCCGCTCCAGCGGCCGCTCGGCTTCGGCCTCGTCTCGATCCCAGTCGCCCTCGGCCTTGGCGATGGCGTTCGAGAGCGCCCGCAGGTATGCCTTGCCGGACGCCTCCAGGATGTCGGTGGACACACCCGCCCCGGACGCCAGCTCGCCGCTCAGCTCGAGCAGGACGGTGACCTCGCCCAGCGCGTCGCGGCCTGCGGTCACGGCGCTCACGTGGTACTCCTTCAGCCGCGCGTCGCGGCCCACCGCGGCGTTGATGGCGCTGAAGAAGGCGTCCACGGGACCGTCGCCGGTGAAGCTGCCCGACTCCACCGTGCCGTCAGGCATCCGGATCGAGACCCGGGCGAGAGGCGCGCGGACGCTCGAGGCCTCCACGTCGAAGCCCTCCAGGAGGAAGGCGGCGGGCGCCTGCTTCATCTCGTCGGAAACGATCGCCTCGAGATCGAGGGCGGTCACCTTCTTCTTCTTGTCCGCCAGCTCCTTGAAGCGCTTGAAGGCGGTGTTCAGCGCCGCGCCGTCCACCTGGAACCCGAGCTCCTCCAGCGCGTTGCGCAGCGCGTGGCGGCCCGAGTGCTTGCCGAGCACGATCGCGTTGGCCTCCAGGCCGATGGTGGTCGCGTCCATGATCTCGTAGGTGGTGCGCTCCTTGAGGACGCCGTCCTGGTGGATGCCCGCCTCGTGCGCGAACGCGTTGCGGCCGACGATGGCCTTGTTGGGCTGCACCGGATAGCCGGTCAGGCGAGAGACCAGCCGCGAGGAGCGGGCGATCTCCCGGGTCACGGCCCCGGTCCAGAGCCCGATGCTGGACTCGCGGGTGTGCAACAGCATCACCACCTCCTCGAGCGACGCGTTGCCCGCGCGCTCGCCGATGCCGTTGATGGCGCACTCCACCTGGCGGGCGCCCGCGGTCAGGCCGGCGAAGGAGTTGGCCACCGCAAGCCCCAGGTCGTCGTGGCAGTGCACCGACACGGTCACGCCGCGGAGAGCGGGCACGAGCTCGTACAGGCGGGTGAACATGTCGGCGTACTCGTGGGGCATCGTGTACCCCACGGTGTCCGGCACGTTGATGGTCGTGGCCCCCTCGTCGATGGCGATCTGGATCACCTCGGCCATGTACTCCACGTCCGACCGCGACCCGTCCTCGGGGGAGAACTCCACGTCGTCGGTGTACTGTCGGGCGTGCGCGACGGCGGCCCGGGCCTGGCCCTTGACGTCGGCGCGAGTGGTCTGCAGCTTGTGCTCGATGTGCACGTCGCTGGTGGCGATGAAGGTGTGGATCCGCGGGCGCTCGGACTCCTTGATCGCCTCCCAGGCCGCGTCGATGTCCTGCCGGGAAGTGCGGGCCAGGCCGCAGATCACGGGTCCCTGAACGTCGCGCGCGATGGCCTGTACCGACTTGAAGTCCCCGGGCGAGGTGATCGGGAACCCGGCCTCGATCACGTCGACGCCGAGGCGGGCGAGCTGGTGCGCGATCTCCAGCTTCTCCTGGGTGTTCAGCGAGATGCCGGGGGACTGCTCGCCGTCACGTAGCGTCGTGTCGAAGATCCGTACCCGGTCCTGCTCGTTGCGTCCGTCGGTCATGTCGTCGCCCTCTTCGTCGTCCTGCCTCTGTTCCCCTTGAGCTTGCGGCTGGCGGCCGCCACGCGTTATTCCCCCCGAGGGGGGAGGAGAAGGAGAAGGAAGGACAGGGTGCGGCCCGACATCTCGGGCAAGGGTAGCGTCTACGGCTCCAGGACGACCTTGCCCACGTTCTCGCGGGCGTGCAGGAAGCGGTGCGCGTCCGCCCCGCGCTCGAGCGGGAATGTGGCTGCGACCACGGGTCGGATGCGGCCGTGGGCCATCCAACCGGCCAGCGGGGCGATGTAGTCGTCGAGCGACCGCTTGGCGTCCCAGAGGGTGAGCATGTTCAGGCCGATGACCGACTTGGACTCGGTCATCAGGCGGAGGGGGTTGAAGCGCGGCATCTGAGCCAGGACCCGCAGCGCCCGCGCGCGGCTGCGGCGCTCCCCTGCCTGGACCTCCGAGGCGCCGAAGCACACGAGCCGGCCACCGGGCGCCAGCAGCGAGAAGCTCTGCCTGAAGCTGCGCCCGCCGATCGCATCGAGAGCCAGGTCGATCGGCTGCTTGCTGCCGGCGATCCGCCGCACCTCGTCGACGACGTCGTGCGTGCGGTAGTCCACCGGGTGGTCCACCCCGAAGCCGCGGATGGCGTCGTGCTTGGCCGGAGAGGCGGTGCCGAACACCTCGGCGCCCGCGATCTTCGCGATCTGAGTGGCGGCGATGCCCACTCCGCCGGCCGCGGCCTGTATCAGCACCTTCTCGCCCGCCGCCAAGCCGCCGTAACGCAGTAGCCCGGCGTACGCGGTCGCGTAGTTGACGGGTAGCGCGGCGCCTTCGGCGAAGCTCCAGTCGTCGGGCAGGGCGACCAGGTCCGAGGCGCCCACCACCGCGCGCTCGGCGTAGCCGCCGAAGCGCGTCCCGGCCAGTACCCGCCGGCCGACCTCCACGCCCTCGACGCCTTCCCCCAGCCCGTCGATCTCGCCGGCGACCTCATAGCCGACCACGCACGGGACCTTGGGCGCGTCGGGGTAGAGGCCAACGCGGGCCATGAGGTCGGCGAAGTTGATCCCCGCGGCCCGCACGCGGATGCGCACCTGCCCGGCACCGGGGCTCGGGTCGGGCCGCTCCTGCACCTCCAGCACGTCGGGAGGGCCATGACGTGTGATGACGAGCGCCCTCACGGGAGGCTGATGGTGCGCCCGGCTACGAAGCCGTCACCGGCGACCACGCGGTCTACGACCTCCTGGGGCACCGCGGAGTCGGCGGTGACCACCATCGTGGCCTGGCTGCCGCTGTCGGATTGGGGGTTGCGACCCACGGCGGCCGAGACGATATTGATCCCCGCCTGGCCGAGCGCAGTGCCCACGTGCCCGAGCATTCCCGGTCGGTCCTCGTATCGGAACACCGCGAGGTGACGCTCCAGCTGCACGTTGAAGCGTGAGCCCCAGGCCTCGAGCAGATGCGACCGGTCCAGGCGCCCGAGGGTGGTGCCCACGACGCGGGTGCCCTCACCGCCGCTGATCACCGTCACGCGCACCAGGTCGGCGAAGTCGCGCGCCTGCGAGGTGCTGGTCTCGGACACCGAGATCCCGCGCTCCTCGGCCACGCCCGGCGCGTTCACGTCGTTGACCTCCTCCTCGGTCCGGCCCGCGAGCACTCCCTTCAGGACCTGGACGGTGAGCAGCCGTGTGTCGCGGTCGGCGATCCGTCCGCGGTACTCCACCTCCAGGGCGTCCACCGAGGTGCCCTCGGCCAGCGCGGCGGCCACTCGGCCAAGATCTCGGGCCAGGGGCAGGAACGGCCCCAGCGCCTCCGTGTCCTCCGCCGCGATTGCGGGCACGTTGACCGCGCTGGTCACCGTCCCGCCGGTCAGCGCGGCCAGCACCTGCTCCGCCGCCTGGTACCCGGCGCGGTCGGTGGCCTCCGCGGTGGATGCCCCCAGGTGGGGTGTCACAACGACGTTGGGGTGGCCGAACAGCGGGTGCTCGGTCACGGGCTCCTCGCGGAAGACGTCGAGCGCCGCCCCGGCCACCTTGCCGGAGTCGATGGCCGCTCTGAGGTCGTCGTCCACGAGCAGTCCGCCCCGCGTGACGTTGATCACCCGTACGCCGTCGCGCATCTTCGCGAACGCGGCCGCGTCCAGCCAGTCCCGGGTCTCGGCCGTGACGGGCAGGTGGATCGTCACGAAGTCTGACTGCGCGTAGAGGTCGTCGGAGCTGGCTGCCCGCTCCACGCCCACCTCGCGGAAGCGCTCTTCGGCCATGTAGGCGTCGAAGGCCACCACGCGCATGCCGAAGCTCAGCGCTCGCTGGGCCACCAGCTGGCCGATGCGCCCGAAGCCGATCACCCCCAGCGTCTTCTCGTAGAGCTCCACGCCGCTGAAGCTCGACCTGTCCCACGCCCCCGCGGTCAGCGAGGCGTGCGCCTGAGGCACCCGCCGGGCCAGCGCCAGCAGCAGAGCCATCGTGTGCTCGGCGGCCGTGATGACGTTGGACTGGGGCGCGTTGGCCACCACCACCCCGCGCTTGGTGGCCGCGTCCACGTCTACGTTGTCCACGCCCACGCCCGCCCGGCCCACCACGCGCAGCCGCTCCGCCCTCTCCAGCAGATCGGCGGTCAGCATGGTGGCGGAGCGGATGAGGATGCCGTCGAACTCGCCGATTCGCCGCTCGAGCTCCTCCTGGGACCAGTCCGCGCCCAGCTCGACGTCCAGGCCCGCCCCGCGAAGGAGCTCGACCCCAGGCTCGCCGATCTTCTCCTTGACGAGGACTCGGGCCGTCACGCGGCGGCCGAGACGGGCACGCCCGCCTCGAGGAACACCCGCTGGGCGGCGCCAACGCCGGTACCCAGCTCCAGCTCGTGGCCGAGCTCCGTGAGCGTCATCTCGAAGGCGGCGAGGGTGAGCACGATGTCGAAGGCCCCGAAGTAGCCGCAATGGGCCAGGCGGGCGATCTTGCCCTTGAGGCGGGCCTGACCGCCCGCGATCGTGATCCCGAAGCGATCCCGCATGGTGGACGGCACCCGTCCCCCATCGATCGCCTCGGGCAGCCTGATGGCCGTGACCACGTTGGCGTCGTCGTCCTCGGGACCGAACAGCTCCAGGTCCAGCGCCTTGACGGCCTCGCGGCAGGCGCGCCCCAGCAGGCGGTGACGCTCGAACACCTGCTGAAGCCCCTCCTCCTCGATCATGCCGAGGGCCACGTCCAGGGCGGCGATGAGGCCCACGGCAGGAGTGAATGGGCTGTCCGGCGGGTCCTTACGCTGACCCTCGACCGTGCGTGCCCAGTCGAAGTAGAAGCGCTGGCAGGACGTGTCCGCGGCGTAGGCCAGAGCGCGCTCGTTGGCGCTGGCGAACGCCAGGCCGGGGGGCGACATGAGCGCCTTCTGGGACCCGGCGACCACCACGTCGATGCCCCACTCGTCCTGGGGAAGCGAGACCGCGCCCATGCCCGAGACGGCGTCCACGACGATCAGGGCGCCGTGGCGGTGGGCCACCTCGCCCAGCTCGCGCACGTCGTTGATGACCCCGGTGGACGTCTCGGAGAAGGTGGTGAACACGACCTCGACCTCGGGGTTGTCGCCCAGCACCCGGTCCAGCTCGCCCGGATCGACGCGGTTGCCCCACTCGGTCTCCCAGTGGACGGTGTCCCCGCCGTAGGCGTCCGAGAGCTCGGCCCAGCGCTCGCCGAACTTGCCACACGAGGCCACGAGCGCGGGGCGCCCGCGGCGGACCAGGTTGGCCACGGCCGACTCGAGTGCGCCGCTGCCGGAGCTGGCGAACACGAGCACGTCGTTGTCGGTCTGGAACAGGTCCTTCAGGCGAGCCAGGGCGCGGGCGTACACCTCCACGAAGACCGGCGCTCGGTGGTAGACCATCGGCTCGGCCATGACCTGCGACACCGCCGGCGGGAGTGGCGTGGGGCCCGCGGTCATGAGGTACTGCTTTAGGTAAGGGTCGGCCATCGGAACGGGCGAGGATAGCGTCAGCCCAGGAGGTGGGCTCCGGCCCGCACGGACGCCACGGCGGCCCGAACGACCGCCTCGACGCTGTCCGAGTTCTCGAGCTCGCGGTCCAGATCGTCCTGGAAGGACTCATTCGTCGCGTACAGGATTCCGATCAGGATCCATGCGACGGTGGCCAGCACGGCCAGGACCAGTGAGATCCAGCCGATGATCACTCCGGCCTGGGCCACGCCCTCGTGCTTGGCCGTCTCCCCCGCCCTGATCTTCCGCTGGCCCTTGCGCGACTGGAGGATGCCGGCGATCGCGCATCCCACCGACACCAACGAGGAGAGCCCGAACGAGACGATCAGCAGGCCACCGGCCACCAGGGACAGCACCAACCCCGCCACCGCGGAGCCGTTGTCGGGCTGGGGCGGGGCCGGCGCCCAGACGTAGGGCTGTCCCGGTGGGGCGGACCAGCCCTGGGATTGGGCCGGCGGGGGCGCAGGCGGCCACCCGGCCTGTCCCTGCCACTGCTGGACCGGCGGCGCCTGGGGTGCGGCGGGCGGCGGCGGCTGCGCGCCCGCGGGCGGGTCCCAGCCGCCGGGCTCGACGGGGGGCTCCGGTCGTACGCCCAGCTCGGGCTCGGGTCCCGCCGGCTCGGGCGGGAGGAAAGCGGAGGGGCGGTCCTCGTCGGCCACCCGCTCAGAACTCCTGGTCGATCCAGTCCATCATCGAACGCAGCTCGCGGCCCTCGCGCTCGATCGCATGGTCCTTGCCCTCCGTGCGCATGCGCTGGAAATTCTCCTGGCCCGCCTTGTTCTCGGCGATCCACTCGCGAGCGAACTCGCCGGACTGGATCTCGCCGAGGATGTCGCGCATCGTCTTGCGGGTGGACTCGTCCACGATCCGCTTGCCGCGGGTCAGGTCGCCGTACTCGGCCGTGTTGGAGATCGAGTAGCGCATGCCGCTGATGCCCTTCTCGTACATCAGGTCGACGATCAGCTTGAGCTCGTGCAGGCACTCGAAGTAGGCCATGCGGGGGTCGTACCCGGCCTCGACCAGGGTCTCGTAGCCCGCGGTGACCAGCTCGGACACGCCGCCGCACAGCACGGCCTGCTCCCCGAAGAGGTCGGTCTCGGTCTCGTCCTTGAACGTGGTCTCGATCACCCCCGCGCGCGTGCACCCGATCCCGCGCGCGTACGCCAGCACCATGTCGCGCGCGTTGCCGGAGGCGTCGCGGTGGATCGCCACCAGGCCGGGCACGCCCTGGCCATCCACGTACTGGCGGCGGACCAGGTGGCCGGGACCCTTGGGGGCGGCCATGCCCACGTCCACGTCGGGACCGGGGTCGATCTGGTCGAAGTGGATCGAGAACCCGTGGGCGAACATCAGGAGATTCCCGGGAGCGATCCCGTCTCCGATCTCGGACTCCCAGAGCTCGCCCTGCTTCTCGTCCGGAAGCAGGACCATGACCACGTCGCCGATGCTCGCGGCGTCGGCCAGCGACTCCACCCTCAGCTCCTCGGCACGAGCCTTGCCCACCGACTCGGAGCCCTCGCGGAGGCCGACGACCACGTCCACCCCGGAGTCCCTGAGGTTGAGGGCGTGCGCGTGGCCCTGGGAGCCGTAGCCGAGCACGGCCACGGTCTTGCCGTCGAGCTTGCCGAGGTCGGCGTCCTTGTCGTAGATCATCCCGCCAGGACTCTACAACCGGTCGCGCAGCAGCTTGCCCGCCGCGTTGCGCGGCAGTTCGGCGACGCTCTCGACCCGCTTGGGCACCTCGTGACGCGCCAGCCGAGCGCGGCACCACGCCACCAGCTCGGCCTCCGCCGTGTCCTCGCGGAGGACCACGTAGGCCACCACCGCCTCCCCCCACTCCGGGTCGGGCCGGCCCGCCACGCCGGCGTCCGACACCGCCGGATGGGACGCCAGGGCCGCCTCCACCGTCAACGGGGCCACATTCTCGCCCCCGGTCACGATGAGGTCCTTGAGGCGGCCATCCAGGTGCAGGAGGCCGTCGGCGTCCAAACGCCCGCGGTCGCCGGTGTGAAGCCAACCATCCGGGCTCAGCGCTGCGCGCGCCACCATCGGTCCCCGCACCAGGATCTCCCCGTCGTCGGCGACGCTCAGGGCCACGCCCTCCAGCGCCCGGCCCGGGATGCCCGCCACCACCTGGGAGCACGTCTCGGTCATGCCGTAGACCGGCACCACCGGGATGCCCGCGGCCGCGGCCCAGTCGAGCAGCGCGGGCGGCACGGGTCCCCCGCCCAGCGCCACCGCCCTCAGACCCGGAGCGCGGCCGAGGCCCGCGTCGCGCAAGCGGGCGAGCATCGTCGGCACGAGCGAGACCAGCGTGGCCTCGCCGCCCTCCAGAGCGGCCCGCACCCGTGCGGCGTCGAAGCGCTCGTGCACGATGACCGTGGTCCGGTGGATCGCGGTGCGCACAAGCACGTTGAGGCCTCCGACGTGGTGGAGCGGCAGCGGGCAGAGCCAGCGATCGTCCTCGTCGGTCCCCAGGGCATCCCGTGAGGCGGCGGCGGCGGCCACATGGTTCGCGTAGGTCAGCTCGATCGCCTTCGGAGTCCCGGTGGTTCCCGAGCTGCGGATCACGGTGTGCACCTCGTCTGCGGGCACATCGGGACGGGAGGGCCCGGCCTCTCCTGTCCCGTCCACCGGACGGGACACCAGCAGCCCGCTCGGGTCCGCCGGCGCTCGCGGGTCCCGCGGAGCCAGCGCCGCGCCGAGGCGCGGAAGGGCGTGGAGGAGCACCACGAACGCCACGCCGGGCGGCAGCGTTGTGCTCACCCTGTCCCCCGCCGACACTCCCTCGGCGGCCAGGCGCGCGGCCACGCCCGAGACGGCCTGGTCGAGCTGCGCGTAGGTCAGCGTCCGCCCCTCCGCCACGAGGGCGGCGTGGTCGGGGCGGGCGCGCGCCGCGGAGGTCAGCCATTCGTCCAGCGCAACTATCGTACGGCGCGATGTCCACCTGGACCGAGGAGCAGGAGCGCCGGAGCATCCGCCCGGCCGCCGACTGGAAGCGCTCCGGGGACTACGAGGACATCCGCTACGAGACCGCCGAGGGGATCGCGAAGCTCACGATCGACCGGCCCGAGGTGCGCAACGCGTTCCGTCCCCAGACGATCGTGGAGCTGTCGGTGGCGCTGGAGGCGGCGCGGGAGGACACCGAGGTCGGCGTGGTCATCCTCACCGGGCAGGGCCCGCTGGCTTTCTGCTCCGGGGGGGACCAGCGCGTGCGCGGCGACTCGGGCTACATGACCGACGAGGCCGCCGCGGGCAACCGCCTGGGGCGGTTCCACGTCACGGACCTGCACGTACAGCTACGGCGACTGCCCAAGCCCGTGGTGGCGATGGTCGCCGGCTACGCGATCGGCGGCGGGCACGTGCTGCACGTGGTGTGTGACCTGACGATCGCCGCGGACAACGCCCGCTTCGGGCAGACCGGGCCCAAGGTGGGAAGCTTCGACGGCGGCTTCGGCGCCGGCGTGCTGGCCGCCCAGGTCGGCCAGAAGAAGGCCAAGGAGATTTGGTTCCTGTGCCGGCAGTACGGCGCCGAGGAGGCGGCGGGAATGGGGCTCGTCAACGTCGTGGTGCCGCTCGAGGAGCTTGAGGAGCGGACGGTGGCGTGGTGCCGGGAGATGCTGGCGCTCTCCCCCTTCGCCCTGAGGCTGCTCAAGGCGAGCTTCAACGCCACCGAGGACGGCCTGGCCGGCATCCAGCAGCTGGCCCACGACGCCAACCTGCTCTTCTACATGAGCGAGGAGGCGCAGGAGGGCCGCGACGCGTACCGGGAAAAGCGCCCGCCGGACTTCGCGCAGTTCCCCCGCCGGCCTTGAGCCACCTGCGTCTCTGGCTGCTGGCGGCGCGGCCTCGCACCCTGCCGGCGGCGATCGCCCCCGTAATTGTGGGCACGGCATTGGCCCTGGCCCAGGACGACTTCCGCCCACTCGCATTCTTCGCCGCGCTCGTGGGCAGCGTCTTCATCCAGGTCGGCACCAACCTCAGCAACGACTACTCCGACGCCCGGCGCGGGGCTGACACCGAGGACCGGCTCGGTCCCGTACGAGTGACCGCCGGCGGGCTCATGCCGCCGCAGCGGGTGCTGGTCGGGACCTACCTGGCGTTCGGGATCGCCGTGGCCGCCGGCGCCTACCTGGCGGCGGTGGCCGGGTGGGAGCTCCTGGTGGTGGGCGCCGCCTCGATCGTGGCCGGCGTCCTCTACACGGGAGGGCCCCGGCCCTACGGCTACGAGGGGCTCGGCGAGCTGTTCGTGTTCCTGTTCTTCGGCCTGGTGGCGGTGACCGGCTCCTTCTACGTGCAAAGCGAGGAGCTCACGTGGGAGGCGTTCGCGCTCTCGGTGCCCGTGGGGATTCTGGCCGCGGCGATCCTCGTCGTCAACAACGTCCGCGACGTGGACACCGACCGTCGCGCGGGCAAGCGCACGCTTGCGGTAAAGCTGGGTCGCGACCGGGCTCGGGACCTGTTCGTCGCGATGCTCGTCGTGGCCTTCGCCGTCCCGCTTCTGATCCCGCTGGCGGGCGGCCTGTCCTGGTGGCTGGCGCTGACGGTTCCCGCGTGGGCGTTCGCGCCTTCGCTCGTGCGTACGGTGCGCACCCGAGCCGACGGTGCGGCGCTCAACGGCGCGCTGGCCGCCACCGGCCGGCTGCTGGCCGTGTTCTCGCTGCTTCTGGCCGCGGGCGTCGTGCTCTCGTGAAGCGCAGCCTGCTCCATCTGTCCATCCCCCTGCGCGACCCGTTCGTGACGTCGGGCGGCGTGGTGGTGTCGCGGGAGATCGTGGTGCTACGCCTCGAGGCCACCGACGGCACCGCCGGCTACGGGGAGGCCGCGCCGTTCGAGCCGTACGACGGCGTGCCATTGGAGCGAGCCGTCGCCGCGCTCACGGGGGGCGGAGGCATCCGGCCGCCACAGGCGCGGGCGGCGGAGGAGATCGCCCGGCTGGACCTGGAGGCCCGCCAGGAGGAGCGGCCGCTGGCCGAGCCGGCCCGCGACGCCCTGCCGGTGAACCTGACCCTGCCCGCCGGCCCGCCCGAGGAGGTGGCCGCGCGCGCCCGCGAGGGGCTGGTAGAGGGCTACGCCTGCTTCAAGGTCAAGGTGGGACTGCCGGGCGACGCCGAGCGGGTCGCCGCGGTGCGCGAGGCGGTGGGCCCCTGGCCCGCCCTTCGTGTGGACGCCAACGGGGCGTGGACGGTGGACCAGGCCGTGCGCGAAATCCGGGGCATCGAGGCGCACGACCTGGAGTTCGTCGAGCAGCCCTGTCCCACACTTGAGGAGCTCGCGGCCGTGCGCGAGCGCGTGTCCACGCCGATCGCCGCCGACGAGTCGGCGACCTCGCTCGAGGACGTGCGGCGGGCCGCCGAGCTCGGTGCCTGCGACGTGGTCAACCTCAAGCTCGCGTCCTGCGGCGGCTTCGGGCCCACCCGTGCCGCCCTGCGTGAGGCCCGCGAGCGAGGGCTCGAGGTGTTCTTGTCGAGCACGCTGGACGGACCCTGGGGCATCGCCGCTGCGCTTCAGCTGGCCGGATCCGAGGGGGTCTCGCTGGCGTGTGGACTCGCCACGCTTCCGCTGTTCGACTCGGGCATCGCACGCTCGCTGCCGGCCCCCTCCCGGGGGCTACTTGGCGTGCCGCCGGGTCCCGGGCTGGGTGTGGAGCTCGCCGACGAGACCCTGCGGGAGGTCCTGGTCGGCGAATTGGCGTGAGCGTCAGGGCCTGTCCCGATAGGGACGTGCGGGCCTTGAGGATAGGCCGTTTAGTCGCGCTGGAGGCGGCGGGTCTTGCTGGCGGCGTAGCGCACGTTGAGGGGGGTCCAGGTGCCCGAGCGGAAGGGCGCCGGTCGCCGATCGGCGTTCAGGCGGTCGGCGATCTCGCGCAGGGTCATGCCCTCACGCCGCATACGCTCGATGCGCTCGGTGAGCGGCTCCTCACGACGCGTGGTGGCGGCCACCGACTGCGGAGCGCGCGCCTGCGGGGACTCCGTCGTGGGCTGAGCGCCAGTGGTAACCGGGACGGGTGAGGGGGGCCGGTCTGGCGTCGGCCCAGACCTCCGCTTCGGGGGACCGGGCGGCGGCGCGGCAGCCGCCGGGCCCGCGCCGTTGCTCGACTTCGCTTCCGGCCTCCGCCGGGCCGCACCCGAGGCGGAACGCGGTCTTGCGACGCTCCTGGCGGGACCGCGCACCACCGCGAGCCCAAAGAACGTGAGCAGGCCGAAGAGAATCGCCCCACCCGTCGCCAGGGACGCCACGGCCAGGGTGTTCGATCCCGAGTCGCCCGAGTCGCCTTCCGCCGGCGATGTCGTCGCGGCCGGCTCCGGGGTGGTCTCGACCGAAGCCTGCTCCCGTCTCTCGGCGTCGAGCGGGTATTGCTCCTCGAGCGGGTATTGCTCCCAGAGCTCCTTGAGCCCGGGGCCCGGCCGGTCGCTCTGACCCAGTGCGGGCGCCGCCGCCAGCAGCAGCGAGGCGCATGCGATCGCCAAGCCAAGAAGGCCTGGGCGACTGAAGATCATCTGATCCCGCCTGGCATCTGCGGGGCGGTCCGCAGGGTCTTGATGCGCATTCCGTGCTCCGGGCTCCGCGTATCCGTCGCGCGCTCGGGCACGTAGCCTATGACGCGCCGGGTGCGGTTTCAACCGCGATCGCCATCTAGAGCAAAGCGATGTGCTCGCGGAGAAGCCCGGCCACCTCGCCGGGCCGCTGGAGATGGGGAGCGTGGCCCGCGTCCTCCACCAGGGCGGCCCGCCCCCGGGGGGCCAGATCGGCCATCCGCTGTGCGGCTCGTGCATACGCCTCGTCACGCGTCCCGGCGATCGCGATCAACGGAGGGGCGAGACGCTCCAGGTCGTGCCACACCGGCTCGAGCGCCCCTTGGCCGGCGGTGCGCAGCAGCAACGCCAGGGCGCGCGGGTCGTGACTCAGCCGGCCGGGCCGCTGCGCCTCGACCAGGGGCTCAGGCTGGTCGGCGAACAGCGGTTGCCGCTCCCAGACCCCGACCACGTCCTCGATGGACGCGGCCTCGATCCAGGCAGCCAAGCGCTCGTCGGCATCCGCGCGGGTGCTGCGCTCCACGGGCTGCTCCAGCCCCGCGGTGGCTCCGATCGTCACCACCGCCCGGTACCTCTCGGAGTCGCGCAGCGCCGCGCGCAACACCAGACGGCCGCCCAGCGAGTAGCCGCACAGCACCGCCCCCTCTCCACCAACGGCGATCTCGGCCATCCGGCCCTCGAAGGTGTGCTCGCCGTGGTCGAGCAGGTCGCACTCCACCTCGGCGGGCAGCAGCTCGGCCACCGGCGTCCAGGCGTCGGCCCGCTGCATGAAGCCCGGCACGAACAGGATTCTGGTCACGGCGCCAATCATGCCGGGATGCCACGCGCGTGGGATAGCGTGCGGCACGGTGAGGCCCGTGAACCGCACCTTCGCGCCCATCGCGGCCCTGGTGGACGAGCTGGTGCGTTGTGGCCTGCGCCAGGCGGTGACCTCGCCCGGATCGCGTAACGCTCCTCTGATCCTGGCTCTGGCCGAGCGCGAGGAGATCCAGACCGTCTCGGTGATCGACGAGCGGGCGGCGGGGTTCGTGGCGCTGGGGATGGCGCGCGCCACCGGCCGCCCCGTGGCCGTGACCTGCACCTCCGGCACGGCTGCCGCGAACCTGCACCCCGCGGTGGCCGAGGCGCACCAGGCCTCGGCCCCCCTGCTGGTGCTCACGGCCGACCGACCGCCCGAGCTGCGCGACGTGGGCGCCGGTCAGTCGATCGACCAGCTCGGCCTGTACGGGTCAGCGGCGAAATGGTTCGTGGAAGTGGGATCGCACGAGCCCTCCCGCGCGACGGCGATCCACCACCGTGCGCTCGGCTGCCGGGCCTGGTTCACCTGCGCGGGCGGCCGGCCCGGGCCGGTGCACCTCAACTTCTCGCTGCGCGGGCCACTGGCCCCCGAGCCGGGCCAAGTGGACGCCGCGGAGTGGGAGGGGCGCCCGGACGGTCGCCCGTGGACGCGACTGGACGGGTCGACCGGGGCCCCGGATCCCCGGGTGGTGGAAGAGCTCGGTGACCGTCTCTCGGGCGTCGCGCACGGCGCGCTGGTTTGCGGTGCGACGCCGGCGCCGGTGGCCGATGCGGTCACCGAGCTGGCCCGCGCGTTGGGCTGGCCGGTGCTCGCGGACCCCGTGTCCGGCGTGCGCTGCGGGCCCCACGACCGCGCCAACGTGGTCGCGCATTACGACGTCCTGGCCCGGGTGGACGCGTTCACCGCGCGCCACCGGCCCGAACTGGTGCTGCGGGTAGGCGAGCCGCCGGTGTCCCAGTCGCTACGTTGCTGGCTCGAGCCCGTCCCGCAACTGGTGCTGGACCCCCACGGGACCTGGCACGACCCCTCGCGACGGGCCGAGCGGCTCGTGGCTGGCGACCCCGAGCCCCTCCTCGCGGCCCTCGCAGAGAGCTGCCGGCCGGCCCCGGACCCCGCCTGGCTTGACGCCTGGCGCGCCGCGGACGCGCTCGTGCCCGGAGCGCTGGCCGCGGTCGGAGAGCCATTCGAAGGCGCTGCAGCAAGCGTGATCGGGGCCGCTCTGCCCGACGACGCGCTGGTGTGGCTCAGCTACTCGATGCCCGTCCGCGACGTGGAGGCCTACCTCGCCTCGTCCCCCAAGCCGCTCACCTTCCTGGCCGGACACGGAGCCAACGGCATCGACGGCGTGGTGTCTTCCGCGGCCGGCGCCGCCATCGCGACCGGCCGCCCCACCTGCCTCCTGACCGGCGACGTGGCGCTGGTGCACGACGCAGGCGGCCTCATGGCCGCGCGGCGCGCCGGCGTCGAGCTGCGAATCCTCTGCCTCAACAACGACGGCGGAGGCATCTTCGACTTCCTGCCCGTGGCCCGTCACGCCGACGCCGCGATGTACGAACGGCACATCGCCACCCCCCACCGGACTGATCTGAGTCAGCTCGCGACGCTGGCCGGCCTCGAGCACCGGGTGGTCGCGACCGCCGGCGAAGCCGCCGCCGCGTTCGCCTCCCCCGGGCTCGTGGAGCTGCGCACCGAGCGGGCGGCCAACGTGGCCGCCCACGGCGCCGTCCTGGACAACCTCGCGGCGACGCTGTCACGACAGCAGCGGCAGTAGCGCCTGCAGCTTGACCTCGGTCTCCGCCAGCTCCTCGGCCGGGACCGAGTCGCGGACGATGCCGCAGCCCGCATAGAGGTGGGCCGTGCGCCCACGCAGGAGCGCGCAGCGCAACGCCACGCAGAACTCGCCGTCCTCGGCCAGGTCGGTCCACCCCACCCCGCCGGCGTACCACCCCCGGTCGAGGCCCTCCAGGGCGGGGATCAGCGGCTCGGCGGCCGAGCGCGGCTCGCCCCCCACCGCCGGGGTGGGATGCAGCAGGCCCGCCAGCTCGAGCGCCCCGAGGGGCCGGGCGAGCTGGGCGCGGATCGGGGTGGCCAGGTGCTGGACGTTCTGGACCTTGGCCAGCCCGGGCTCCTCGCCGGCAGTCACCCACAGGCTCACCGGGTCCAACGTCCGCTCGATGCGCCGGGCCACGATCTGCTGTTCGGCGCGGTCCTTTGCGCTGCGCAGCAGCTGCTCGCCCAGGTGGTCGTCCACCGCGGGATCGGCGCTTCGCCGGGTGGTGCCGGCCAGGGCGACCGTCTGAGCCCGGGCGCCGTCACGGCGCACGAGCAGCTCCGGGCTCGCCCCCACAAAGGCGAGCTCGGGCGTACCGACGCACCAGCAGTAGCACGCCGGGAAGGCGGCGCGCAGGGCATCGAGCACCGGCCCCGGGGCGTGGTCTGCGGTTCCGTGCACGCGGACCTCGCGGGCCAGGACGATCTTCTCGATCTCCCCCGCTGCGATCCGCTCGACCGCCCGGGCCACCGCGGCCTCGTAGTGGGCCGGGGGGGCGGCCCCGGCCACGCGGGCGCGGCCGAGGGGATCGGGGTCCAGCAGCGGCATGGAAGCCGGGGCCAGCGACGCGAGGCGCGCGCGGCCCCGATCCACCAGGGCCTCCGGCGCCTCGTCACCCTCGGCCGCGAGGTTGAGGGTGAGACGGGTCTCGTCGCCGTAGCGGGACAGAGCCACGTCGGGCAGCACGAGGGCCACAGGAGGGAGCGACGACCACTCCGGAGCGCGGCCGCCGTCGTGTGCGAAGGCGAAACCGCCGACGAACACCGGGCCGGCGGCAGGAGGTCGCGACGGGTCGCGACCGGGGTCGTCGGCCAGGGTCCTCCGGCCGAGGTCACGCAGCCGGCGCGAGACCTGCTCGAACCTGCCCGGACCGGCGGCCTCGAGGGCGACGGCCACGCCCAGGCCCGCGAGGGCGAACCCGGCCCGGTCGGGCTGCTCGAGGCAGAAGAATCGATCGTCCCCCGTCCGGGCGGCCAGAACGACGGCGGACAGGTCGAGCCCGGCCGGAAGGGGCACGGTGACCGAGGCGACCGCGGTGCCGCGGTCGCGACGGGCGAACGCCACGGCGCGCTCGGCACGCTCGGCGAGCAGCCGCTCGGCGTCCGGACCGAGGGCAAACGGGGAGTCGTGGTGGGCGACGCCCGAGGTCACGGCATCGAGGATGACGACACGGCGCGGGCGGCGGCGCTCGGCGACGAATCGCCGCCCGTGACTGACACTTGCTCGAGGGGCCAGCCTGGCGTCAGGTGGCTCCGCGGCCGCGCGACACGGCGATCTCGCCCGTCCGCACCATCTCGACCACGCCGAACGGGCGGACCATCTCCTCGAACGCCTCGATCTTGTCGTCCGTGCCGGTGATCTCTACGGTCACCGAGCGCTTGGACACGTCGACGACGTTGCCGCGGAAGATGTCGGTGAACTGCATGACCTGGGCCCGCGTCTCGCCGTCCTGGCACGAGATCTTGAACAGGGCCAGCTCGCGCGCCACCGTCTCCTCGGGCTCGAGGTCCCTGATCTTGATCACGTTGACCAGCTTGTGAAGCTGCTTGGTGACCTGGTCGATCGGATGCGCGGCGCCGTCCAGGGTCAGCGTGATGCGCGAGAGGCTCGTGTCGTCCGTGGGGCCCACCGCCAGCGAGTCGATGTTGAACCCCCTCCGGGCGAACAGCCCGGCGATCCTCGCCAGGACGCCCGGCCGGTTCTCCACCAGCAGGGAGAGGATGTGCTTGCGTCCCGTGCGGATGCCGCCCGAGGCCTGCAGGTCCTCGAGCCTCAGGATCTCCTTGGTGCCGGGCTCACCCACGGCTCAACCCACCATGTCCCGGGCCGCTTGACCGGCGGGGATCATCGGGTAGCAGTTCTCCTCCTTGGTCACGCGCACGTCCACCAGCACCGGCCCGTCCTCGGCCAGTGCGCTCTTGAACGAATCGACCAGTTCGGACTTGTCCTGCACCAGCACGCCCTTGGCTCCGAAGGCCTCGGCCAGCTTGACCCAGTCTGGGCTCGCGCCCATCTCGACCGCCGAGTAGCGGCGATCCCAGAACAGCTCCTGCCACTGGCGCACCATGCCGAGGTAGCCGTTGTTCATGAGGAAGATCTTGACCGGGATGTTCTCGGTCACGCACGTGGCGAGCTCCTGGATGTTCATGATCAGCGAGCCGTCGCCGGCCAGGCAGACCACGTCGTCGTCGGGCCGGGCCACCTTGGCCCCCATGGCCGACGGCAGGCCGAAGCCCATGGTGCCGAGCCCGCCGGAGTTGATCCAGTTGCGCGGCTCGGTGAAGCCGTAGTACTGGGCGCACCACATCTGATGCTGGCCGACGTCCGAGCTGACCACGGCCCTTCCTTCGGTGGCCTCGAACATCGCCTCCACCATGTACTGCGGCTTGATCTCGGAGTCCTCGCTGTCGTCGTAGCGCAACGGATGCTTGTCCTGCCAGCCGTTGATGCGCTGCCACCAGCCCTCCAGCCGCGACGAGTCCGCGGACACGGCGCGATACTCCGCCGTGAGCCGAGGCAGGATGTTCTTCGCGTCGCCGACGATCGGGATGTGTGCCGGCACGTTCTTCGAGATCTCCGCCGGGTCGATGTCGATGTGGATGAACTTGGCCCGGGGCGCGAACTCCGACAGCTTGCCGGTGACCCGGTCATCGAAGCGGGCCCCGATGGCCACGATCAGGTCGGCCTCGTCCATCGCGTAGTTGGCGGTGCGGGTGCCGTGCATCCCCGGCATGCCGAGCCACTGGTCGTGATCCGCCGGGAAGGCGCCCAGACCCATCAGCGTGCAGGTCACGGGCAGCTTGTCCGACACGCACAGCTCGGTGAACTCGCGCGCCGCGTCGGCATTGATCAGGCCGCCCCCGCCGTAGATCACTGGCCGCCGCGAGTTGGCCATTGCCTTTGCCGCCAGGCGGATCTGCTTGGCGTTGCCCTCCGTTGTCGGCTGGTAGCCCGGCAGGTGCACGCCCATCACCGGCTCGTAGGTGATGTCGGCCCGCGACAGGTCCTGAGGCACGTCGACCAGCACCGGGCCCGGGCGGCCGCTGCGGGCGATGTGGAACGCCTCGTGCACCGCCTTCGGGATGTCGCGAGGGTCCTGGATCAGGATCGAGTGCTTGACGATCGGCATGGTGATCCCGCTGATGTCGGCCTCCTGGAACCCGTCGGTGCCGATCAGGTCGGTGCGCACCTGGCCGGTGAGGAACACCGTGGGCACGCTGTCCATGACCGCGTCGGCGATCGCCGTGACGAGGTTGGTGGCGCCGGGACCGGAGGTGGCCAGGGCCACTCCCACCCGGCCGGAGGCCTTGGCGTAGCCCTCGGCGGCGTGGCCGGCTCCCTGCTCGTGACGGCACTGAACGTGCCGGACGCCCGCGTCGTATAGGGCGTCGTAGGTCGGGAGGTTGGCGCCGCCCGGGATGCCGAACACGTGCTCGACGCCCTCGGCCTTGAGGCACTCCATGATGGCGTCGACGGCTCGCATACGGCAGCGCTCCTTTCTGGGGGCGTAGGTCCTCCGCCCCACTGGTGTGGCGGGGCGACGGGGGGTCGCAGTGTACCAGCGGGTTTCTGCCCGCCTGGAGCGCGCTACCTGGTCCGGCGGTAGCCGATCTCGGAGGGGTCGGACGGGAACTCCAGGTCGCGCCCGCAGCGCATGCAGACCTGGTTGTGCAGCGGCACCACGTTGCCGCACTCGGGGCAGCGCCGCAAAGCCTCGGCCTTCTCCCAGCGCGAGGCCATCGCGGCGATGGTGCCGATGGCGGGCAGGCAGAGGCCCACCACGAACCAGAGCCAGAACGGCCCGCCCTTGATCTTGGCCACGGCTCCCGCCGAGAGGCCGAAGAAGAAGGCGAGGACCACGTACTCCACGCGCTAGAGCACGTGCACGGCCCAAACGACCGCCACCACGGCGATCACCGCCACGGCGATCCACGCGATCGTGGCCACCAGGCCGAGCACGAGCTTGAACACCACCCAGACGGCGAACAGCAGCACCGCCAGGGCGAGAAGCTTGCGTCCGGCCTCTGATGCGAGCTGTCCCATGCCTCTCAGTTTGTCAGCATCGGTGCGCAGCCGGCCGAGCCGGCTGCTTCCGCATTGTCAGCATCGGTGCGCAGCCGGCCGAGCCGGCTGCTTCCGCATTGGCAACATCGGTGCGCAGCCGGCCGCGCCGGCTGCTTCCGCATCAGAGCAGGCGCGGCGGCCTGGTGGGCAGATACCGGTCGAGCCCGGGCAGCGGCACCGAGGACATCACCCAGCTCGGCCAGTAAACGTGGAAGCCCAGCCGGCGGAGCCGGTCGAGGAGATACCAGGCGTCGGTGGTGCAGTAGAGAGCCAGCACCTCGGGCTCCTGCGCCTTGGCGACGCGGTCGAGCGCGGCCAGCACCACGGGGATCAGGTCCTCGGGCGTCCTCCCGACCCCCGGGCCGATCTCCCCTTCCGGGCTGACCCAGCACAGAGCCGCCGCCTGGCGCCCCTCGGTGTCCATGCACGCCAGGCAGCTGCGGGTGCGGCCGAAGAACTCGTGAAGCAGAGGCCGGTCGTGCCCGATGGCCAGTGGCTCCAGGCGCTTCCACTCCTGCACGGCACGGTCGGGAGATAGCACGTGCACGGCGGGCTCGGCCGCGTCCACCGTCTCGAGCGCCCGGCGCTCCTCGTACGCCTCCGCGCGGTGGCGCAGGTGCCAGTGCCCGGTCGCGGGCATGACGCCCACCCGCGTGTAGACCGTCAGGTCCACCGGCGTGCCGATGGTCACCACCACGCGCCCGAGCTCCGGCGACGGCGGGTCGGGCCAGCAGCGCTCGAGCAGTCCGCGGGCGACCCCCATGCGGGCGTGCTCGGGGGACACGGCCAGGTCGGTGAGCTCGTCCATGCGCCCGAACCGCGCCACGCGCACGTAGCCGATCAGCTCGTCGTTTCGCTCGCAGACCCAGAACTTGGTGTGGTCCTGCGCGGCGATGAACTCGATCAACCCCCGCTGGCGCGACCAGTCCTCGGTCACGTGGCCCTCCTCGCCCATCCCCCTCGGCGGGGTCACCCCGCTCCTGACCAGCGCGTCCACCAGCGAGCGCACGGCCAGCTCGAAGGTGGCGCGCAGGTCGGCGGGCCCACCCTCGCGGAAGTGGCGGTCGCCGGTCACCGGCGCTCGGCCGGCTGCTCTAGCGAACGGTCGAGGGAGGGCGGGTGCCCGAGCTGGCCGAGCTCGGCCGATGCCCGTCCGAACATGAGGCCCACGGTCCAGTCGGTGATGAGGCGCAGGCGGCGGACCACGCCGGGCATGCTCGCCACGTGGTAGGTGCGCGCTGCGAACCAGGCCGGAAACCCCCGCAGCCGTACGCCGAGCATCGTGGCCACCGCCTTGTGCTGACCCATGTCGACGAACACCCCGAGCGTCCGGTAGCGAAACGGCCGCGAGCGGCCGCCGCTGAGCTCCGCCGCGACGTTGTCCGCCACCACCTTGCCCTGGCGCAGCGCGTGCTGGGCGGTGGGCGGGCAGGGCCCGCGGCGTCGCTTGGCCGGGTCCGGCACCGCCGCGGCATCCCCGATCGCCCACGCGTTCTCGACCCCGCGCACGCGCATCGTGGCGTCCACCTCTATTCGTCCCGTGCGCTCGTCCAACGGCAGGCCCAGGCGTGACACCACCGGCGCGGGCTTGACCCCCGCCGTCCAGCACAGCGTCCGCGCAGCAATCCGCTCGCCTGTGCTAAGGGCCACGGATTCAGCGTCCGCGGACTCCAGCCGCGTGCCCGTGCGGATCTCGATCCCTCTGCGGCGAAGCTCCCGCGTCGCGAAGCGGGCCAGGCTCTCGGGGATCTCAGGCATCACCCGGTCCTGGGCCTCGACGAGGATGAACCGCGTGCCCTCCATGCGGCAGCGGGGATAGCGGTCGATCACGTCGGCCACGTAGTCCTGGAGCTCGGCGATGCCCTCCAGGCCGGCGTAGCCCGCGCCGATGAAGACGAAGGTGAGAAACGAGCGTCGCTGCTCCGAGTCGGGGAGCGATTCGGCCACCTCGAGGTGCCATAGCACACGATTGCGGAGCGCGATCGCGTCGGGCAGGCTCAGGAAACCAACGCCGTGCTCGGCCAGGCCGGGCACCGGCAGCAGGCGCGGCACGGAGCCGAGGGCGACCACGAGCTGGTCGTAGCGCAGGACCTCGTCGCGCCCGTCCACGGTGTGCACACGGACCTCGGAGACGACCGGGTCGGCCCCGGTGACGGTGGCCATCCTGATGTCGGCCCATTCCAGCTCCTCGCGCAGTGGCACCACCACGTGGCGCGGCTCGAGCGAACCGGAGGCCGCCCCGGGAAGGAGCGGCGTGTAGAGCATGAAGTTGTTCTCGCTGACGAGGACGATCCGCGCGCTGTGACGCGGCAGCCGCCGTTCGAGCCGGCGGGCGGCGTACAGCCCGCCGAACCCCCCGCCCAGGATCAGGACGTCGAAGGCCACGGCGGGCGAGGCTAACGAGCCGCGCCGCGCGCCGCGTCGAGCGCGGGGCGCATCTGAGCCGGCAGTCGCCGGCGCACGCGCCACGGCGCCCCCGCGAACGCGTGGTTGGCCACAGTGGCGAAGCCCTGCTCGTCCTCTCTCAGGGCCAGCAGGAGGTGGGCCACGCGGTCGGACGGGGGAAGCTCGGGCTCGGTCGTGCGGACGCAGTAGCAATGCACGCGGCGCCCCCCGGGGGTCACGAGCAGGGCGCCCGCCTCGCCCACCAGCCAGCTGCCCAGCCGGCCCGGTTCGAGCGCCAGTCCCGTGCCCCGCTGCAACTCGCGCTCGTCATGTCCGAGCAGATCCCCGAGCAGGCCCTGAGCGACCGTCTCGGCACCCTCGTTGCGGGGTCCCTTCGGGCGGACCACGCTGGCCCCGCGGAAGGCGTAGAGCTCCGGGATGATCCAGGCGTGCGCCAAGGCCACGGCGGCCACGGGCGCCGACAGCGGGGACAGCAGCACCATGCCCACTCCTGCGGCCATGAACGGGACCGTGTAGAGCAGGGTCCAGGCCTGCCAGATCCGGCCCCACCGCAGCAGCCAGCGCTCGTCGGTCGCTCGGCGCCACGGGACCCCCGCCAGCTCGGGGAGGGCCTGACCGTCAGTCACTGCTAGCCGCCGGCGATCGGGCGGCGCATGATCACTAGGTCGGCGTCGCGGGGCAGCTCACGAACGTGCGTGGCCGACCGGGGGCCGTCCGGCATGGTTCCGATGTAGCCCAGCTCGAGCTGACCGAGGAACTCCCGCGTCGCGGTGTCGAAGGCGGTGTCGTCGCCGGTGGTCCACTCGGCCAGGGTGGTGTGCCCCGTGCCGTCCATCCGGATGAGTCGCGCCATCGGTCCTCCTCTCGAAGATGCAGTGCTCGTCGTCGTGGAGGATACGCCGGTCGCTAGCCCGCCGGGGAGGGCGGGTCGATCAGGCTCCGATGCGCTCCCGGATCATGCGTTGCACCTCGCCACCGTCCGCGCGGCCCTTGGTCTCCCGCATCACAACGCCGACCACGGCCCCGATCGCCTTGTCGTTGCCGGCGCGGATCTTCTCCACCGCCTCCGCCTGGTCGGCCATTGCGCGCTCCACGATCTGCTCGAGCTCGTCGGAGCCCGCCCGCCCCAGGCCGCGGGACTCCACGATCGCCGCCGGGTCTCCACCGCTCTCCAGCAGCTCGTCGAGCACCTCCTTGGCCGCGGAGTGGGAGACGTCGTCGGACTCCACGAGCGCGACCAGCTCGGCCAGGGCCGCCGGGTGCAGGGCCGTGTCGGCCGGGTCGCGATCGCCCAGCCGTGCGGGCAGCTCGTTCGTGACCCAGTTCGCGATCGGCCGAGCTCCGGCCGCGCCGGCCGCGACCGCCCGCTCGAGGAAGTCGCCCAGCCCGGAGCGAAAGGCCAGCAGCTTGGCCGCGGCGGCGGGCAGCTCCAGCTCGCGCTCGAAGCGCTCGGCCCGCGCCGCCGGAAGCTCGGGCAGGGCGGACCGGGCCCGCTCGAGCATCGTCCGGGTAGGAGCGATCGGCACCAAGTCGGGCTCGGGGAAGTAGCGGTAGTCGTGCGCCTCCTCCTTCGAGCGCAGCGACGTGATCGCCCCCGAGCGGGGGTCGAAATGCAGCGTCTCCTGCTCGACCGCGCCCCCGCCGCGCACCACCGCCTCCTGGCGCTCGATCTCTGCTGCGATCCCGCGCTCCAGGAAACGGAAGGAGTTCATGTTCTTCAGCTCGGTCTTCGTGCCGAGCGTGGCCTCACCGGCAGGACGGATCGACACGTTCGCGTCCATCCGCAGCGACCCCTCCTCCATGTTCACGTCGGAGACCCCCATCCGCCTCAGGGTGGCCTGCAGCAGGCGGCCGAACTCGGCCGCCTGGGCGCCCGAGGCAATGTCGGGCTCGGTGACGATCTCCACGAGCGGCGTGCCCGCCCGATTGAAGTCCACCACGCTGCCCTCGGCGCCGTGGATGCGTCCCGACGCCCCGGAGTGGACGAGCTTGGCCGCGTCCTCCTCCAGGTGCACGCGATGGATGCGCACCTCCCCCAGGCGACCGCTGCGCGCCAGCGGGATGTCGTACTGGCTGACCTGGTAGCCCTTCGGATTGTCGGGATAGAAGTAGTTCTTGCGGTGGAAGACCGAGCGGTCGGCGATCTCGCACTCGAAGGCCATCGCGATCATCAGGGCCAGGTGCACCGCCTCGGCGTTGGTCACGGGCAGGGTCCCCGGGTGCCCCAGGCACACCGGGCAGGTGAGCTCGTTTGGGGGCCGTCCGAAGGCCAGCTCGCAGCCGCAGAACATCTTCGTCCGCGTGCGAAGCTGCACGTGGATCTCCACGCCGATGACCGGCTCGTAAGCGCGCGCGCCGTTCACGAGCGCGGCAACCCCTCGAAGCCCAGCTCGGCCTCGAGCGCGTGCGCGGCATCCAGGATCCGGCTCTCGCTGAACGGCGGCCCCGCCAGCTGAAGGCCCACCGGCAGTCCCTCCGAGAGGCCGCAGGGAATCGAGATCGCGGGCAGCCCGGCAAGCGAAAAGGGCACCGTGTAGTAGTCCGAGAGGTACATGGACAGCGGGTCGGCCGTGCGCTCGCCCAGACGGAAGGCCACCGTCGGGGACACCGGCGTCACCACCAGGTCCACGTCGGCGAACGCCGTACGAAAGTCCTCCACGATCCGGGTGCGGACCTTCTGGGCGGTGCCGTAGTAGGCCTCGTAGTAGCCCGAGGACAGCGCGTAGGTGCCGATCATGATGCGTCTCCGCACCTCCTCGCCGAAGCCGTCGTGGCGTGTCTGCTCGTACATCGACAACAGGTCGCTCTGCTCCGATCGCAGCCCGTAGCGCACCCCGTCGTAACGCGCGAGGTTGGCGCTGGCCTCGGCGGGCGCAATGACGTAGTAGGCGGAGATGCCGTGACTCGCGTGCGGCAGGTCGACCTCGCTCACGGCGCCGCCCAGCGACTCGATCGACCCGATGGCCTGACGAACCAGGTCGGCCACGCCGGGCGCCAGGCCCTCCTCCTCCAGCCCCCAGACCCCCACCCTCAGGCCGTCCAGGCGCTCGGCGGTAGGAAGCCGGATGCCCTCGGGGTGCTCGAGAGACGTCGAGTCGAGCGGGTCGTGGCCGACGAGGGCGGACATCAGCAAGGCGGCGTCGGTCACGGTGCGGGTGAGCGGGCCGCACTGGTCGAGAGACGAGGCGAAGGCGATCATGCCGTGACGGGACACGGCGCCATAGGTGGGCTTCATCCCCACGATCCCGCAAAGGGAGGCCGGCTGGCGGATGGAGCCACCGGTATCGGTGCCGATCGCCCACGGCGCGGTGCCGGCGGCCACGGCGGCCGCAGAGCCTCCGGACGAGCCTCCGGGAACCCGCTCGGTGTCCCAGGGGTTGCGGACCGGACCGTAGCCCGAATTCTCGGTCGACGAGCCCATGGCGAACTCGTCCTGGTTGGTCTTGCCGAGCACCGGAGCGCCCGCCGAGCGCAGCCGGCTGACGGCGGTCGAGGTATAGGGGGGCCTGTAGCCGTCGAGGATGCGGGAGGCCGACGTGCTTGGCACGCCCTCGACGCAGAAGAGGTCCTTGACGGCCACGGGAACGCCGCCGAGCGGGCCGTCGCCGGCCGCGCCATCGGGGCCGTCGGCCACCCAGAGGTAGGAGCCCAGGTCGTCGGACGCGGCGCGCTCGCGCCAGAACTCGAACACCTCGCCCCGGTCGAGGCGACCCCCGCGGACGGCCGCCGCCGTGGATGAGGCGTCGAGCAGGGCCGGGTCGGCGCTCACGATTGACCCGGGCTCGGCACGCCGAAGCCGCCGGCAGCGGGTGCCGGGGCCTGCTCCAGAGCACGATCGGCCCCCAGACTGGGCCGTGGCACGTCCTCGCGCAGGACGTTCTCGACCTGAACCACGTGCGAGGTGGGCTCCACACCGTCGAGATCCAGCGCCTCCATCCGCTCGATGTGGGAGATGATGCGCGGCAGCTCGTCGACCATCTCGTCCACCTCGGCGTCCGTCAGGCGCAGGCGGGCGAGGCGCGCGACGTGCAGCACCTGTTCGCGGTCGATCATCTCGTTGCCTGAGCTCAGCCGCCGAACGAGGACTGGCCGACGACGCGCCGCTCGTGGGTGCCCACGCCGATGATGCGCTCACCCTCGCGCACCTCCACGTCGAAGCGCAGCTTGCGGTCGTCCACCACCTCGTGCAGCGTGGCCGACACGGTGCAGCGCGCACCCTCGCCTGCGGCGGCCACGTGCTTGACGCACACCTCGAAGCCCACGGTGACGCTGCCCTCGGGAAGCTGCTCGAAGGCCAGCACCGCGGCACAGCGCTCCATCATCGCGATCATGCCCGGTGTGGACAGCACGCTGGCGCCCAGCGTGCCGCCCACGTCGGTCAGCAGGCGGCCCTCGACCTCGAAGTCGTCCTGGCGCGCGGCGCCAAGAACGAATCTGTGCGCACCCGGCCGAGCCGGGTGCTTCCGCGAGTGCGGTGGGCTCACCGTCCGCCGCCCGCGGGAGGGGCGGGCCTCGCCTCGACCTCGGGCACCTGCGAGATCGGGCGCCCGGTCGCGTCCGTGGGCCGATCGGGCGAGGACAGCCGTTCGTCGCGCATCGCCACGGCGGCCGCCGTGGCGACGCCCGCCGCTGCGAGCAGGGCGAGCCAGAGCGCACCGCGAGACCCGTCCGCGCCGTCGGGCGGGAACGCGACCCGAAAGAGCACCAATAGCGTGGCCGCGAGCCCGGCCAGGGTGACGAGCGCTTCCAGCGCGATCGGCACGGCGGCCACGCGCTGGACCGCGGTGACCACGGCCACCGAGAGGGCCATCAGGGCCACCAGGCAGAGCACCGCGTCCAGGACGCTCAGCGCCTCCCACCCGGTGAGAGTGTTGCCCGAGGCCTCGTCGCCGTACCACGGGAGAAAGAGCGCGGCCAGCAGGGCCACGCCCGCCAAGGCCAGCAGCAGCTCGCCCGCCCGAAGCCTGCGGAGATCCATGTGCGCGGAGCCTATCGGCCGCGCTCGGGCGACCCGCCCTACCGCCGGCGTGCCCTCGCCGCGGCTACGGTGTTCACCAGCAGCATGGCGCGGGTCATCGGTCCCACGCCGCCGGGGACCGGCGTGATCGCCCGGGCCCTCGAGCGCACCGACTCGAAGTCAACGTCGCCCACGAGCCCGTCGTCGGTGCGGTTGGTGCCCACGTCGACGACCACGGCGCCTTCGCGCACCATCTCTCCGGTAACCAGGCCCGGGGACCCCGCGGCGGCCACGATCACGTCGGCCTCGCGGCACACCCCGGCCAGGTCGCGTGTGTGGGAGTGGCAGTGGGTGACGGTCGCGTTGGCCGACAGAAGCAGATGCGCAAGCGGCTTGCCCACGAGGATCGAGCGCCCGATGACCACGGCGTTCGCGCCGTCCAGGTCCACGCCCGCCTCGGTCAGCAGCTCCATGACCCCGGCCGGGGTGCACGGTGCGACCGCACCGATGGCGTCCTGCGCCAGCAGTCCCGCGTTGTAGGGGGTCAGCCCGTCGACGTCCTTGCGCGCCTCGATCAGCGGGACGATGACCTCTTGGTCCAGGTGCCGGGGAAGCGGCAGCTGAAGCAGGATCCCGTCCACCCGCTCGTCGGCGTTGAGCGAGCGGATCAGGTCGGCCAGGGCGGGCTCGGTTACGTCCGCGCCCGGCTCGTGGTGGAACGACTCGATGCCCACCTGGGTGCTGTCGTCGCGCTTCATGTGCACGTACGTCTCCGACGCCGGGTCGTTGCCCACGAGCACGGTGGCCAGGCCGGGAGGCCGCCCACCCGCGGCCAGGATCTCCTGTACCGCAGCGGCCACGCGGTCGCGCACGCGCGCGGCCAGAGCGTTGCCGTCGATGATCGTCGCCTCAGGCACGCTTCTTCAGCGGCGCGTAGTCGGCCATCAGCTTGCGCTCGGACCCGTCGGAGGCGAATCGGACCACCACGAGCCCGCCCGGCTCGAGGCCGGTGACCACGCCCTCGCCGAAGTTGGCGTGCACCACGTCCTCACCCAGCCCGAACGAGGCGCCCCCGCCCCCGGCCCCCGCGGAAGGCGCCGGCACCGAGGCGCCGCCGCCCCAGGTGGCCGCGGCCGCGGGACCGGTCGGGGCGTCCTCGTCGCGGTCGGTCAGCTCGATCGGTATCTCGTCGACGAAGCGGCTGCGGATGTTCCAGTCCCGGCCGCCGAAGAGGCTGCGCGAGCGGGCGTAGCTCAGGTACAGCTCTCTCCGCGCACGCGTGATGCCCACGTAGGCCAGCCGCCGCTCCTCCTCCACGTCGCCCGCCTCGATCGAGCGCATGTGCGGGAACACCCCGTCCTCGCAGCCGATCATGAAGACGGTGTCGTACTCCAGTCCCTTGGCGTTGTGAAGGGTCATGAGGGTGACGATGCCCGCGTCGTCGCTCAGGCCGTCCTGCTCCGAGAAGAGAGCCACCTGCTGGAGAAACCGCTCCACCGACGGCTCCTCCTCCTCGTCGTCCGCACTGGGCCCGCCCGCCGCGGCGTCGTACTCGCGACCCACGCCCACCAGCTCCTCGAGGTTCTCCAGCCGGCCCTGCGCCTCGATGGTGCGCTCGGCCTGGAGCGCCTCGACGTAGCCGGTCTCCTCGAGGGTCTCGTGAAGCAGCTCGCCCACCCCCGCGCCGGTGTCGGCGCGCCCGCGCAGGCGCTCCATGACCGACATGAAACGGCCCACGGCCTTGACCGCGGCGGCGCCGAGGCCGGGCACCGCCTCGGGCGAGGCGGCCACGTTCCAAACGGGCTCGCCCAGGGTGTTGGCGTAGCCGACGATGCGGCCCTGGCTGGTCAGCCCGATGCCTCGCCGCGGCGAGTTGACCACCCGTCCGAAGGCGACCGTGTCCGAGGGGTTGACCAGCAGCGTGAGGTAGGCCAGCGCGTCCTTGATCTCTGCGCGCTCATAGAAGCGCGTGCCGCCGATCACCTGGTAGGTGACGCCGTAGCGCACCAGCATGTCCTCCAACACACGCGACTGGGCGTTGGTCCGGTAGAAGACCGCCACCTCGTCCCGGGACCCGCCCTCGTCCACGATGCGCTCGATCTCGGAGGTCACGAAGCGGGCCTCAGCGTGCTCGTCCTCCAGCTCGCGGACGTGCACCGGGTCACCCTCCCCCACGTCGCTCCAGAGCGACTTGGCCTTGCGGGCTCGGTTGTTCGAGATCACCGCGTTGGCCGCGTTGAGAATGGTCTGGGTCGAGCGGTAGTTCTGCTCGAGCTTGACCACCGTCGCGTCGGGGAAGTCGCCTTCGAAATCCAAGATATTGCGGATGTCCGCTCCCCGGAAGCTGTACACCGCCTGATCGTCGTCGCCCACTACGCACAGGTTGCGGTGCTCGTCGCACAGGAGCCGCAGCCATCGGTACTGCGCGTGGTTGGTGTCCTGGTACTCGTCCACCATCACGTACCGGAACGCGCGCCGGTAGCGGTCCCGGACCTCGGGGAACAGCTCGAACAGGTTCACGCAGCGAAACAGCAGGTCGTCGAAGTCAACGGCGTTGGCCGAGTGCATCCGCTGCTCGTAGAGGTCGTAGACGTCGGCGGTGGTCTGCTCGAAGAACGAGGACACCTTGAGCCGGTAGGCCTCGGCGTCCAGCAGCTGGTTCTTGGCGTCCGAGATCTGCCGGCGGATCCCGCGGGGGGCGAACCGCTTGGGATCCACGTCCAGCTCGTCCACGCACGCCTTGACCTGCCGCAGCGCGTCCTGCTCGTCATAGATCGTGAACCCGCGTGTGTAGCCGAGCCGCTCGGCGTCGGTCCGCATGATGCGCGCGCAGGCCGAGTGGAAGGTCATGACCCACATCGCGCGCGAGCGGTTGCCCACGAGCCCGGCCACGCGCTCGCGCATCTCCTGCGCGGCCTTGTTGGTGAACGTGATCGCGAGGATTTCACCCGGCCGCGCCTCTCCGCTGCCCACCAGGCGGGCGATGCGGTGGGTGAGCACCCGCGTCTTGCCCGACCCCGCCCCGGCCAGGATGAGCAGGGGCCCCTCGCCGTGCAGCACGGCTTCTCGCTGGGGGTCGTTCAGGCCCTCCAGGAGGACATCGGCGGCGGCCGGGGCAGTCACCCTGGCGAGGATAGTTGCGCCGGCGGCGGGGCTGGGGCTACAGGTCGCGCCGGGCAAACCCCGCGCGCGCGAGCACGGCGACGACCGCCATGTACCCGATCGCCCACGGCCACAGCAGGGCGCTGCCCTCCTGGGCGCCGCCGAACGGCCCCAGCTCGACCACGAAGCCGGTGATGCCGCTGGTCTCACTGGTCAGCCCGTGCAGCCCGGCCTGATACAGCGCCTCGAAGGGCAGGGCCCACGAGGTGACCTCCGCCACGGTCTTGAGCGTGTCCACCTCGAGCGCCTCGCCGATCTGCCCCAGCAGGCCGGCGGCCAGGCCGGCGCCGAAGAGCATGAAGATGGTGATGCCGTTGGCCGTCGCCGAGAGCCACACCGACCCGAGCAGGGAGAGGCCCGCGATGACCACGACCCCCGCCGCCAGCCCGAGGGCCGGCCCGACCGCCTCGTCCGGCCACCAATCCCCCGTCGCCCCTGTGATCAGGACCGCGACTCCGTACATGGTGAGCACGTAGGCGATGCAGACCACGGCGGCGGCGGCGAAGCGCCCGGCGAGCACCGTCGTCCGCCCGACGGGACGGACCACCAGAGGCTGGAGCAGGCCCCGGTCGGCGTCGCCGCGAACACCGTTGAGGGTCAGGAAAGCCGCCAGCACGGCGCCGAGGAACAGCGTGGTGAACATCGAGAGCCCGAGCAGAGTGGACCCCACCAGCACCTTCTCGTCGAAGGCCGCCTGGCCGGTGAGCAGCTGGGACTCAGACTCGTCGAAGGCAGCGGCCGTTCCGAACCAGTACAGGCCGAGGAACAGGACCGAGAGCACGAGCACCACCACAAACACCCGCCGCCGGACGCACTCGCGCAGCGTGTAGCCGGCAATGATCAGCGTGCCGGTCACGCGGGCCGCTCGACCTCGGGCGGCGCGCCGAGCACCTCGAGGTAGGCATCCTCGAGCGTCGACGCGAGCAGGCGCACGCCGTAGATCGAGGCTCCGGAGCCCACCAGGCCGGCCACGATCTCCGGCACCTCTTCGCGGGTGGCGTCCGGGTAGGACTGCGACCCACTCTCCGTCTCCACCTCCAGGCCGCGGGGCTGGGTGAGATCGCCGGGAGCGCCCTCGGCCACCACCACTCCCGCGCTCAGGATGGCTACCCGGTCGCAGACCAGCTCGACCTCGCTCAACAGGTGAGAGTTCAGCAGCACCGCGACCCCGCGGCTGCGCAGCTCGCGCAGCAGGTCGCGGACCACCCTGCGCCCCATCGGGTCCAGCGCGCTAGTGGGCTCGTCCAGCAGCAGCAGGCTCGGCGCCCCCACCAGCGCCTGCGCGATGCCCAGCCGCTGCTGCATCCCCTTGGACATCGCGTCCACGCGCACGTCCGCCGACTCCTCGAGGCCGACCAAGCTCAGCAGCTCCGTCCGCTCCGCCTCCCCGCCGGGCGCCCCGGCCAGCCGCTGATGCAGGCCCAGCAGCTCGTCGGCGCTCAGCCAATCGGGAAAGCGGAACAGCTCGGCGAGATAGCCGATCGCCGCCCGCGCCTCCGCGGACCCCGCCGGCGCTCCGTTGACCTCCGCGCTGCCGGCGCCGGCGCGCACCAGCCCGCAGGCGATCTTGGTGAGGGTCGACTTGCCGGCGCCGTTGGGGCCGAGCAGCCCGATCAGCTCGCCCGGCTCGACCCGCAGGTCGACCCCGCCCAGGGCGAGCTTGTCGCCGTAGCGCTTCTCCAGTCCGTGGCAGGCGAAGGCGGACGGCACGCCCGCAGTGTAGGAAGCTGCAGCGGTGGCACTGACCGACGAGGTCCGGGAGGAGTGCGCCCGCATCGCCGGGAACGCGCGCCACGTGACCATCCACCTGGAGGCGGCGGAACACGCCCTGCCGGGCGCCGAGCCGCAGCTGGACCCCGACCGGCACTACCTCGACGGATCCGACGAGGAGGTGACGGCTTACCTGCTCACCCTTGGCGCCATCAACTTCGGGTCAGGCTGGTTTCCCACCCTGGCCAAGCGGCCAGGGTGCTCGGGGTACTTCACCGTGGCATGGGCGCTCGCGGACCGTTTCCGCTCACAGGGCCCATGGGAACCCGCCGAGCTGGCCGCGATCGGCGCGCGGGAGGTGGCCGAGGTGCTCGGACAGAACCCCGGGAACGAGCTGATGTCGCTGTACGCGGAGGCGATGCGCCAGCTCGGTGCCTTCCTTCGCCATCGCTCGGCGACCGCTGTGGTCGACGACGCCAACGGCTCGGCGGTCATCCTGGCCGCGCGCCTGGCCGCCGGCATGCCCTTCTTCGAGGACCCCGGCTTCTACAAGCGCGCCCAGATCGTCCCGCACGACCTGGCGCTGGCCGGCGTGGCTCGCTTCGATGACCTGGACCGGCTCACGATCTTCGCCGACAACCTCGTCCCGCACGTGCTCCGGGTGGATGGCGTGCTCGTCTACGACGCCGCCCTGGCTGCCCGGATAGGCGCCAGCGAGCTCCTTCCCCCGGGTCGTGAGGAGCGCGAGATCAGGGCCTGCGCGGTGCACGCGTGCGAGGAGCTCTCCCGCCGCTACGGCACCACCCCGCGCGACCTGGATGCGCGGCTGTGGAACCGCGGCCAGCAGCCGCGCTACAAGGCGGTGCCGCGGCACCGCACGCGGACCACGGCCTACTGACGGCTAGTTGTAGAGCCCGGCGCGGGCCTCCACCGCCGTGTCGGGATTGTCGGAGAACACCCCGTCAACCCCCAGCCGGAAGAACTGCTCGTACTCCGAGAACGCATCCCCGTAGAGAGCGGGGTCCGTCCCCGAGCGCAGCTCCGACGGGAGGAAGGAGTTCTCGTTTCGGAACGTGTAGGCGTGCACCTCGAGACCCGCGCGGTGCGCCCGGTCCACGAAGTCGGTGGGCTCGAGGGAGCCCTCACTCGCATCGCGGGGAACGATGTACGGCTTCCACGGCCCGATGCCGTCCGCGTAGCCGGCCACCTCATCCAGGCCCGCGTCGCTCGCCAGGTCCCCGTAGGTGATGCCGTCTCCGCGGACCACGGCGTCGTAGGGCTGGACCTCGGGCGAGTCGAGAAGCTCCAGCAGCGGCACCCCCAGCCTGCGGTCGAGGTACCTCAGGTTCGCCACCTCGAACGACTGCACGAACACCTTGGCTCGCGGGCTGTCGAGGCCGTTGCGGCGCAGCAGCTTGATCAGCGGTCGCTCGAGGGCCAGCCCCTGGCGCTTGAAGTACGTGGGGTGCTTGGTCTCGGGGTAGAGGCCGATCCTCCGATCGAGCTCGCGAGACAGCCGGCGCGTGAGATCGATGACCTCCTGGAAGGTCGGGATCTCGTAACGCCCGTCGTACAGGGTGTTGCGCGGGCGCAGTTCGGGGATGCGCTCCTTGGCACGGAGGGTCTTGAGCTCGGCGAGCGTGAAGTCCTCTGTGAACCAGCCGGTCACGTCGGCCCCGTCGAGCGACTTGGTGGTCCTGCGGTCGGCGAACTGGGGGTGCTCGGCCACGTCGGTGGTTCCCGATATCTCCGGCTCGTGACGTGCCACCAGCACGCCGTTCTTGGTCGACACCAGGTCGGGCTCGACGTAGTCGGTGCCCAGGCGGGCGGCCAGCGCGTAGGAGGCGAGGGTGTGCTCGGGCCGATAGCCCGGGGCGCCGCGATGGCCGATGACCAGCGGGGCGTCGGCGTCCGGCCCGGATCTGTGGCGATCGTCACCGGCCGCGGTCCCTGCGGCGGCGTACGAGGCCAGGGCAGTTAACGCGGCGAGCACGGCGACGGCGACGAGGGTCAGCGGGCGGCGAGCGGGGCGATGGTTGAGCATGTGGGCTACTCAAGCTCGCGCGCTCGTGCCGGTCGTGAACCAGGCGTGACCGAGTTGCGAACTGCGTGTTACGTGACGAAGGCTCAGCCGCCGGTGGGATCCGGTCCGCGCCGGCTCTTGAGGGGCCGCACGTCGGCGCCCTCCGGCTTGCGGCCGGTCATCTCGGCCACGAGTTCCTCCAGCCCGTTCAGCCGGTTGGCGAGCCCGCGGATCGCGTCCGCCACCGGGTCGGGCAGGTGAGCCCAGTCCGCGTCGGGGCCGGCCGGCCTGCGCCCGTCCACCCGCACGGGGTGGCCCGGGTTGCCGACGACCGTGGAATCCGCCGGCACGTCGTGAATGACCACTGAGTTGGCTCCCACCCGGGCGCGCTCACCCACGTCGATCGGTCCCAGCAGCTTGGCGCCCGCCCCGATGATGGCCTCATCGCCCACGGTGGGATGGCGCTTGCCGCGCTGGAAGCCGGTGCCCCCGAGGGTCACCCCCTGGTAGATCGTGACCGAATCGCCCAGCTCCGCTGTCTCGCCGATCACGACACCGGACCCGTGGTCGATGAACAGGCCATGCCCGATGTGGGCCGCGGGATGGATCTCGATCCCGGTCACGACCTTGGTGACGTTGGCGAGCGCCCGCGGGATCACGGGCACGCCGGCGTCGTAGAGCGCGTGCGAGACGCGGTGGGAGAGCAGAGCCTGCACGCCGCCGTAGGTCAGCAGCACCTCCACCCGGCCGACGCTGCGGGCGGCGGGATCGCGCTCTGCGGCCGCGGTCAGGTCCTCCCGCAGCTCGCGGGCGACGCGGGTGAAGGTCCCCAGGCCGAACATCAGGGCACGAAGAACGGCGTGCTGGCGTAGCGCTCGCCGGAGTCCGGCATGACGACGACCACCCGCTTGCCGCGCATACCCGCCCGGCAGCCCACCTGGACCGCCCCCCAAAGGGCCGCCCCACAGGAGATGCCGGCCAGCACCCCCTCGCTGCGGGCGCAGCAGCGTGCGCTCTCGAGGGCGTCCTCGTCGTCCACGCCGATCAGCTCGTCGATCACGTCGCGGTTGAGCACGGCGGGCAGGAACCCGGCCCCGATCCCCTGGATCTTGTGCGGGCCCGGCATCCCGCCGGCGAGCACCGGCGAGGCCTTGGGCTCGACGGCCACCACGTGCAGGTCGGGGTTGCGCTCCTTCAGCCGCTCCCCACAGCCGGTGATGGTGCCCCCCGTGCCCACCCCGGCGACCAGCACGTCCACCCGGCCGTCCATGTCGCGCCAGATCTCCTCGGCGGTCGTACGACGGTGGATCTCGGGGTTGGCCGGATTGGAGAACTGGTCGGGGATCCAGGAGTCGCCCCGCTCGGACGCGATCCGACGTGCCTCGTCCACCGCCTCGCTCATCCCTCCCATCGACTCGACAAGCCTCACCTCCGCGCCGTAGAGGCGCACGAGGTTCTCGCGCTCCCGGCTCATGCCCTGGGGCATGGTCAGCACCAGGTCGTAGCCACGCGCCGCGCAGACGAAGGCCAGCGCGATGCCGGTGTTGCCCGAAGTGGACTCGACGATCGTGGTCTTACCGGGCTCGATCAGCCCCGCGGCCTCCGCGGCGTCGATCATCGCCACGCCGATCCTGTCCTTGACGCTGCCCGCCGGGTTGTAGGCCTCGAGCTTGCCCACCAGCTCGGCTTCGCAGTCCGGGGCAAACCGGGTCAGGCGCACCATCGGTGTGTTGCCCACGATGTCGGCCAGGCTATGAGGCAGTGCCCGCGCGGCCGAGGAGACGGTCATGGCCCGAGGGTAGCCTGACGGTCTGGCGGAGGGCTCTTGGTCAGCGGCGCGAGAGGAGGACGCGACGAGTGACGGTGTCCCGTACGTCGCCCATCCTGATCGCCAGCCCCACGTTCAGGCGTATCCGCCGCGCGCGCCGCAGGCGGGCGAGCGCCCGCCGAGTGAAACGCACCTTCAAGCGCGCCGTTCCCCCGCGGGCCAGGCTGCGGGCTCCGCCGCCCACCGCACGGGCACCCAGGCCCAGGCGGCGAGCCGCATCGCCGGACAGCTTCGCGCGCGCCCGGACCCGGCAGGCCGACGGGCAGGTCACCGACAGAGCCAGCCCGCGATCCAGGACCCGGCCCGCGCGAGCGCGACGGGCCACGCGAACGAGCAGGCCGCCGCTCACTCCCTTCGCGGCATCCGGTGCAGCCGGCACCAGGCCGGAGCCGGAGCCCGGCCCCGGGGCGGGGAGCTCGACGGTGGTCGGCGTGCGATAGCCGATGCCGGCCTCGGTCGCCTCGATCTCGTCGCGGCCGCCGTAGCGGCCGGCTTTGACCCCGGACCACCATGCGGGGTCTTGGGACACCGAGGGCGCCACCCATTCAAAGCCGGCGTTGCCCGGGGTGCAGTGCACGCGCTGGAGCCTCGTCGGAGAAGGCGAGAAGCGGTTCCAGGCCGTGAAGCACTGGCGGCCGTTCGGCGTGCGCTCGTCCAGGCGGACGTTGGTGCGCCGGATATCGATCAGCTTGGCCGGGTACTTGCGCCCCGCCGCGTCGGCCCAGTTGGCGGTGTCCACGTTGTAGCCCTCGTAGATCGTCCAGCACGTGTTCTTGTCGAAGCGCAGCACCGACGGGCCGGCCCAAGTCTGAAGGCAGTCCGGGTGCTCGGCCGGCCAGCCGCCCACATGCCCGCTGGCCGGCTCCTGGCAGGCGGCGAGCCCTCCCGCCCAGGTGCCCTCGATCTGCGCGACGCTGGCGGGGAGCGTCGAGGAGAGCCAGATGCCGTCGGAGAAGCCACGCCCGTGGATCTTCAGACCCTCGACGTGGGCCGTCCCCGCGAAGTTCGCCAGATAGAGGGCGGCCGTCTCACCATCGCCGTTGGCGGCGCAGGGAGCGGTCGCGTTGTAGAACTCGCCGCCGACCAGGCGGACGTTGCGGCAGCCGTCGAGCTTGACCATGCCGCTGACCGGGGTCGAGGGCATGCGCAGCTCGCAGTCCTGGGTCGGAGGGATCCCGTACCAGTCCCCTCCCGTCGTGGGAACCTCGAACACGCGCGCGCCCGACCCCACCGGCGGGGCGGGCCAGGTCAGGGGCTCGCGAAATCCGCTCGCGGTCACAAGCAGCAGAAGGAGCATCGGCATCAGGATGAGGCGGCGATTCATCCGGGCGAAGCAGGCTACGCGTCTCAGGCCGCCGCCCCGCCGCACCCCTCAAGTGCACGCCTTCAAGGGCCCGAACCCGTTGCCAGCCCGTGCACGACCTGGGCGACCGCTCAGGCCGGCGCCGGGGTGGGTCCCGCCACCACGCCGCCGTCGTAGAGCCGTCCGATCTCGGCGTCATCCAGCCCGAGCACCTCGGCGAGCACCTGATCGGTGTGCTCGCCCAGCACGGGCGCGGGCATGGGCGCCAGCCGCTCGGCGCCCGAGAAGTCCATCGGCGAGGCGGGCATCAGGTAGGTGCCGATCCCGGGCTGGGCCACCTCTTGGAACATCGGGTTCTCGGGCGAGCAGCGAGGGTCCTCCTCCACCAGCTGGGTGAAGGTCTGGTACGGCCCCCACGAGACGCCGTTGCGGTCGAGCACCTCGCGCAGCTCGTCCAGGGTCCGGCCGAGCACCCACGGCTTGAGCGTCGCGCCGATCACCTCGCGAGCGGCGAAGCGCCCACCCTCGTCTTGGAGGTCCACTCCCATCATTTTGCCGATGGTGTCGAACGCCTCGCCCAGGCCGGTCGCCTCCACCAGCCCCGTCCATTGGCGCCCGGTGAGGGCCAGGATCATCACCCGCCGGCCGTCCTTGGTCAGGAAGTCGCGGCCAAAGGCCCCGTAGAGGTAGTTGCCGTCCTTCGGCCGCTCGTGGTGGTTGATCTGCACCTCGGCGACCTTCCCGAGGTTGGCCACCATCCAGAACGCCACGTCGGACAGTGCCACCTGCACCGACTGGCCCTCGCCGGTGCGCGTTCGCCGGCGCTCAGCGGCGAGCAGGCTGGCCGTGGCCATCATCCCGGTGATCGAATCCCACGCCGGGAGGAGGTGGTTGAACGGCACCGACAGATTGCGAGGGCCGGTGGCCCACGGGAAGCCCGTTGCCGGATTGACCGTGTAGTCGACGGCTGACGAGCCGTCGTGGTTGCCCACGATGTTCACCATCACGAGGTCGGCCCGGCGGGCGGCCAGCCGCTCGTAGTCGAGGAAGCCGCGGGCGGGGAAGTTGGTCAGGAACAGCCCGGCGTCGGGCCCCGGCGCGGTGACCAGCTCCATCACCAGCTCGCGTCCCTCATCGGAGCCGAGATCGACCTGGATGGAGCGCTTGCCCTTGTTGAGCCCGGCCCAGAAGAGGCTCCTGCCGTTCCGGGTCACCGGCCAGCGACCGCGATCCAGGCCGCCGCCGATCGGGTCGAACCGGATCACGTCCGCCCCGAGCTGAGCCATCGCCATTCCCCCGAGCGGCGCGGCCACGAACGCCGAGCCCTCGATGATGCGCATGCCGTCCAGGATCCCTGCCATCTCGTCTCCCCTTTCCGCTAGGCCACCAGCGCCCGGAAGCTCCAGTCCAGTACAGGCTCGGCGTCGCCCTCGCCGCCGCGCACGGCCGACACCGACGCGCGCAGCGAGACCAGCCCGCCGCCGCTGTCCATTGGCTCCACGGCCTCGACGCCGAGCTCGGTGCGGAGCACGTCGCCCTCGAACACCGGAGCGAGGTGGTCACAGCCCTGCCAGGCGACGATCGTGGCCAGCGCCGGGATCGCCCGGGTGGCGTGGGCCGCGGCGATGGCGATGGTGTGCCCGCCGTAGACGAGCCGCCGGCCGTAGGAGCTCCCGGTCGCGTCGGTGTGCGCGATGGCCGAGTTCAGGGTGAGCCGGGCTAACTCCGGCGAGGTGGTCAGCGTCTCACCGGCTTCGACGGCGAACGCCGTTCCCGGGGACAGGTCAGCATGGTGCGGGCCGGGCGCGGCCTCGCGGAGCGGATCGAGGTCCCAGCCCGTCGGCACGGCCCGCGCGACCCGGACCGGGTCGATCGCCTTGGGGATGTGGTCGAAGTCGTCGGCGTGGCCGGTGTCCGTGTCGGGGTGGCGCAGGGGGATCATGGGGCAGCGCCAGTAGTCGAGCAGCGGCTGGCCGTCCTCATCCGTGGTGCGTATGCGCAGCGCCACGAGCCCGGTCGCGGTAACGCCGGGGCGGCGCCGGTTCTGCTTCAGGCCCACCACCTCGGTCACGGTGCGCAGGGTCTCCCCCACGAAAACCGGCCGCTCGAGCACGAGGCCTCGGTAGAACAGGTTGCCTCTCACCCGCTGGGTGGGCCCGGTGGACTGGCCGATTGCCACATCGCAGACGAGGTTGGGATGCGCGAGGAGACGCTCGTCGCCCGTCACCGCTCGGCAGAGCGCCGCGTCCAGGGCGAGCCAGAGGCGATCGCCGGCCACGGCCTGGTGCACGGCGGCGTGTCCGGTCGTGAGCGTCAGTCCGGGCGTGTCGGCGAACCGCTGACCACGCTCGAAGTCCTCGAACCACGGGCCCCCGACCCGTGTCCGCGCGTTCACGCAAGCCCTGCCGCTCGCCCGCGCGCGACGGTGTGCAGCGCGAGCTTGCGACTGGCCTCGTCGATCATCTGGCCGTTCAGCTCCGTGGCGCCCGCCGTCTCATCCTGCTCGGCCCGCTCGAGCGCGGCGACGATCGCCGTTGCGCGCTCGAACTCCTCGGCGGGGGGCGTGAAGACGGCATTGATCACGGGCACCTGCGCCGGGTGGACGGCCCACTTGCCGTCGAACCCCAGCGCGCGCACGTGCTCAGCGCGCGTGCGAAGGCCGTCTTCGTCGCGGATGGCCAGATAGGGACCGTCGATCGCCTGCAGCCCGGCGGCGCGCGCGGCCACGAGCACCGTCTCCTGGGCGTATAGCCAGATCTCCGGCCGGTCCGAGCCGGGCGGGCGGGCGAGCGAGGCGGCCAGGTCGGCATAGCCGAGGATCAGCGCCTCCAGCCGGGGCGTGGCGGACGCGATCTCCCCCGCGCGCATGAGCCCGCGCGCGGTCTCAACGAGGGCCTGGATGCGCACGTCCGCCGCCGGCGCCCCCAGCGAGTCGAGCAGCGACGCGACGCGATCGAGGTCCTGGGGCCGCTCGATCTTCGGCACGACGACTGAGCCGATCCCGCGTCCCGCCAGCTCGCTCACGTCGTCCGCGAATAAGGGGCCCTCGATCCCGTTCACTCGCACGGCCACCGGTGCGCCGGCGAGCACGCCGCGGTCGAGCACGTTCCCCACGAGGGTGCGTGCGTCCTGCTTAGCGGCAGGGGCCACGGAGTCCTCGAGGTCCAGCACCAGCTCGTCTGCCCCGAGCCCGGCGGCCTTGGCCAGCATGCTCTCCGACGACCCGGGGACCGACAAACAGGAGCGCCGGGCTTTCATGGCGGCACAGTATTGCGGGGGGTGAGGCGTGGAGTGCTCGGGTTGACTCGGCCTCGCAGCCTGGTTTACGGACTGCCCTCCTGCCCAGCGCCCGCCAATGGGAGCGTGATCGGGCCTGCCACATCGATGGGACTTCGAGATCGTCGACACCGGGGCGACCGACGACGAGCGAGGTTGGGGAAAGGCTCAGCGAAGCGGCGCGCGGGCGAAGCTCACCGAGAACGCGCGGCACCAGATCACAACAGTCGAATAGCGGTCCAGGTCCAGGCCGCGGGGCAGCTCGTACTGCTGGTCGCCCTTGTTCCCCTTGAGCGCGCCGAGGTCCTCGTAGTCCTCGACCTCGGACTCGTCGCCCGCCGGGCCCGCCACCAGATAGACGCGCAGGTCGGGCCCGTTGTCGACCTCGAAGGAGGTGAGCGTGAGGACCCGGCCGCCGCGCGCCCGCCGGACCGCGCTGGCGACTCCCGTCGCCGCGTGGGCCAGTGGCTCGAAGCGCCCGCGGGCCAGCAGCACGTTGCGCGGCCGGTCGGCCGGTGCCTCCCTATCGGCTGAGGCGGCCGGAGTGACCTGAACCACCTTCTCGTTCACCTCGTCGTCGAGGAACTGCGAGCGGCCGAGGTACCCGCCCACGACGACGGCGGTCACGAGGTAGGCGCCGAGAACGGGCACCCGCAGGTCGCTCCTGCGCCAGGCGACGAGCACGCACGTCACCCCGGCGAGGCCCATCCAGGCCGCGGTGAGCGCCATGGCCACGCTGAAGTCGTTCGTGATCAGGCCTCCGCTCACCCAGATCCCGGCCAGCACGAGGATCACGACGGCGAGCGCAGCCAGAGCCTTCATGGCCGCCCGCGCCAGCCGCGGAAGGCCGTGAGCAGCTCGTCCCGTTTGCCGGGTTCGATCGACTCCTCGCCGAGGGTTCCGAGTGAGTCGATGGTCTGGCGCATTTGTGCGACGTACTGGGCGCAGTACGTGCACTTCTCCAGGTGCTGGTCGAGCCGCTGCACGCCCGCATGCGCCAGCGTGCCCTCCAGGTAGTCCGTCAAGACCTCGACGAGCTCCCGGCAGGTCATCTCGTCGTCGGCAGTCGTACGATCGATCTCATGCTCCTCAGCAGAGTTGTCCTGCCGGGCATCCGGACGTTACACCGGGTCTGCTGTAACGCGAGACGGCAGACCGAGACGACAGTAGACAAGGACTCGAGGGAGATCGAATGACGACAGTGGATGGCGCCGTGCATGCCGTTGCCGGAGCCGCCGATCGCGACGGCGCCTCGCAGCCGGTTGCGAACTACGGCCTGCTCGCGGACTGCAACTCGGCCGCGCTGGTGGACCGGGACGGCTCGATCGACTGGCTGTGCCTCCCCCGCTACGACAGCGACGCGGTCTTCGCGCGCATTCTCGACCGCGATGCCGGCCATTGGTTCATCCGGCCCTCGGGCTCCTACGTGAGCGAGCGGCGCTACCTGCCCGGCACGCTGATCGTCGAGACCCTGTTCACCACGGAAAACGGCGCCGTCCGCATCCGGGACGCGATGGCTTTCGCCGAGGGACAGCGTGGCCATGACCTCGGGCACGATGCCCCCCACGAGATCCTCCGCGGCGTCGAGGGGACCTCCGGAACGGTGGACCTGATTATGGAGCTCGCCCCACGCCCGGAGTACGGCCTCGTCAGGCCACTCGTGCGCCTCGAGGAAGGAGGAGCGCGAACGTTCGGCACCGGCCGCATGGCACTGCGCTCGGACGTGGCGCTGGACGTGGAGGACTCCACCATTAGCGCCGGCTTTGCCGTGACGGAGGGCCAAAGGCTCGGATTCTCCATGCGCTGGGCCCCACCCGAGCGGCGCGACGCGCCCGCGCCCACCCCGGCCGAGAACGTGTTCCAGCGGATCGAGGACACCGCCGAGGCCTGGCGGTCCTGGGAGGCGGAGCACGACGTCTACGAGGGCCCCCACCGGGACCTCGTGCGGCTGAGCTCGCGCGTGCTCAAGGGCCTGACCTACCGCCCCACCGGCGCGATCGTGGCCGCCCCCACCACCTCGCTGCCCGAGACGGTGGGAGGCGAGCGCAACTGGGACTACCGCTTCTCCTGGATCCGCGACTCGAGTCTCACGATCGAGGCGCTCTACCTCGGGACCTGCTCCGACGAGGCCGAGGAGTTCATCTCCTTCATGACCAGCTCGGCCGGCGGCCGTGCGGGCGAGGGCTCCCTCCAGATCATGTACGGGATCGGCGGCGAGCACGACCTCTCCGAGCGCGAGCTGCCGCACCTGAGCGGCTGGCGCAACTCGCGTCCGGTGCGGGTGGGCAACGGCGCCTGGGACCAGGTCCAGCTAGACGTCTACGGTGAGCTGCTCAACTCGCTCTGGCTCTACCGGGAGAAGATCGGCACGCTCCACCCGGAGATCCAGGCCTTCGCGGCCGACCTGGCCGACACGGCCGGCCGACGCTGGAGCGAGACGGACTCGGGCATGTGGGAGATGCGCGGCGAGCCGCGCCACCACCTCTCCTCCAAGGTCCTGTGCTGGACCGCTCTCGACCGCGCCGTCAGGCTCGCTCCCCAGCTGGGGCAGTACGCGAAGGTGGACGAGTGGGAGGCAGCGCGTGAGGAGATCCGCACGGCGATCGTCGAACGCGGGTGGAGCGAGGACAAGCAGGCCTACGGCCAGTCGTTCGACTCGGACGAGCTCGACGCCGCCCAGCTGTTGATGCCCATCCTCGGCTTCCTCGATGCCGACGACGAGCGTATGCGCTCGACCATCGAGGCGATCGCGCGCGAGCTCACCGAGGATGGGCTCGTGCTGCGGTACCGAAGCGACGAGGGCCTGAACGCCGACGGCCTGACCGGGGAGGAGGGCACGTTCGTGATCTGCTCCTTCTGGCTCGTGTCGTGCCTCGCCAAGGCCGGGGAGCTCGAGCGCGCCGAGACGCTCTTCGAGCAACTGGCCGGGTACGCCAACGACCTGGGCCTGCTCGCGGAGGAGATCGACACCGCCAACGACGAGCAGCTGGGGAACTTCCCGCAGGCCTTCAGCCACATCGGGCTGATCACCGCCGCCAACGAGATCGACAAGGCGCGTGAAGCGGCGGACGAAGGGCGCTGAGGAATGTACGACGTGATCGTCATCGGGGCCGGCCCAGGAGGACAGCATTGCGCCGGCCATCTAGCCGAGGCCGGGCTGAGGGTGGCCATCGCCGAGCGCGAGCGCGTGGGCGGCGAATGCGACTACTGGGCGTGCATGCCCTCCAAGACCCTGCTGCGTCCCGGCGAGGCGCTGCAGGCCGCGCGCGACGCGCCCGGGACCGCCGAGGCCGTGCAGGGCGGTGTGCGAGCGGAGTCCGCCTTCGAGTGGCGCGACTTCATGGTGTCCGCCTACGACGACGCCCGAAAGGCGGAGTACTCGAGGCCAGGGGCATCGACCTGCTCCGGGGAGTCGCACGGCTCGCGGGCCCGCGGCGGGTGATGGTCGGCGCCGACGAGCATGCGGCCGACCAGATCGTGATCGCCACCGGGTCGGACCCGGTGATCCCCCCGGTGCCCGGCCTGCGCGAGCGCCACCGGACGGCGGCCGCGGACGGACGGGCTCGGGCTGGAGAGCGTGGGCATCGAGCCCACGCGCCAGGGCATCGCCGTGGACGCGCGCATGAACGTGGCCCCGGGCCTCTGGGCGATCGGCGACGTAACCGGGGTCTGGCCACTGACCTACGTAAGCAAGTACCAGGGCCGGGTGGCGGCCTCGAACATCCTCGGACGCCCGCGCGAGACCGACTACTCGGCGGTACCGCCTGTCGTGTTCACCGACCCCCAGGCCGCGTCGGTCGGCGAGGCCGACGGCCCGCACACCGCAACCGTCTCGCTGGCCGAGGTCCCCCGCACCTCCACCTACACGCGGGCCTACGACACCAAGCCGGGCTTCATGACGCTGGTATCCGACGGCCGGCGACTGACCGGCGCCTACGCGCTCGGGCCCGAGGCCGGTGAATGGCTGCAGCAGGCGACGTTGGCCATCCGCGCCCGCGTGCCGCTCGACGTGATGAACGACGTTATCCAGCCCTTTCCCACCTTCTCCGAGGCTTTTCTGCACGCGTTGACGAAGCTCGGGGCCGCCGCGTAGGGAGGTGTTGTCAACCGCTCGCGGCCGAGCCGGCCAGCCAGGCCCGGCACGCCTCGCCCACGTGCCGGTGGTCGGTTCCGCAGCAGCCACCCAGCACGTTGAGCTCGGGAAGCCGGCCCCTCAGGTTCGCGTAGCGGGCGCCCAGATCGGCGGGATCGCCCTCATCGAGCTCGGTGGCCTCGTCCAGCTCGGCGTGGCTCTTGGTGGAGGCGTTGGCACGCAGGCCGCGGATCCGGTCGTGCCAGGGCTCGTGCTCCGCGATCACGTCTTCGAAATGCGTCGGGTGGGCGCAATTGATCATGTAGTAGGCGGGTGCGCCGCCCGTCTCGTCTTCCACCTGGCCAATCGCTTCGCCCAGCGCCTGGCCGCTGGGCAAACGCCCGTCGGTTTCCACGGTGAAGGAGATGACCGCCGGTAGCCCAGACTGCATCGCCGCACGGGTGATGCCGATCGCCTCGTCCGCGTACGTCATGGTGATCGCCGTGACCATGTCCGCCGCGGTGTCGCCGAAGGTGGTGACCTGCGTGGCGTGATACTCCTGCGCCGCGGCCGCCGTCAGCTTCATGGCTGGGCTGTAGCCGTCGTCCTGGGGGCCCACGCAACCGCTGATGACGAGCGGCCCGCCACCCGTGTCAGCCTTGTCGCGGATCTCCTCCATCAGGACGATCGCCCCGCGGTTCAGGTCGTCGAGCTGCTGGTGGCTGTAGCCCAGCTCGCGGCCCCAGCGAGGGCTCGCCCGCCAGGTGGGGCTCTCGAGCACGAACCCGGCTCCGTGCTCGCGGGCCAGGTCGACGTAGGGGTCGTAATAGCGGCGCAGCACCTCTGTGCCCTCCGCGTCCTTGAGGAGATCGACGGCGGCGAAGGCCGGTAGGTCGAGACCGTGGTGGAAGACGAGCACGGTCTCCAGGCCGCCGTCGGTGACGAACAGGCCGCCGTCGAGTTGGGGTAGGTGGCTTCGGTAGCCCATCGGAGCTCCCTTCCCGCTCGGATCCTACTCCGACGACCATGGTTCCCGGAAGCTCGGGAAGAGCGTCAGCCCGCCGTCGACGAAGATCGTCTGCCCGGTGATGTAGGCGGCGCCGTCGGAGGCGAGAAAGCACGTCACGCCCGCCATCTCGTCGGAGGTGCCGGCCCGGGCCATCGGGATGTGGCTCTCCACCTGCTCCTTCTTGACCGGATCCTCGATCCAGGCGCTGTTGATCGGAGTGATCGTGGCGCCGGGTCCGATGCCGTTCACTCGGATGCCCCGCCCCGCGTACTCGAGCGCGAGGGTGCGTGTCAGGTTCTCCATCCCGCCCTTCGAGACGGAATAGCCCAGGTAGCCGGGCTTGGGGATCAGCTGGTGGACGCTCGAGACGTTGATGATCGATCCCTGCTTGTGGTCCTCGAGGAAGTGCCTGATCGCCTCGCGGGCGCAGAGGAAGGCGCCGCGCAGGTTCACGGCGAGCACCTTGTCGAAGTCGTCACTCGAGAGCTCGTCGCTCGGGCGTGAGATCTGGATGCCCGCGCTGTTGACCAGCACGTCGACCCCACCCAGCCCGTCAATGGCCTCGCCGACCATGCGGACGACCTCGTCCTCGTTGGACACGTCAGCGCCCACCAGCACATCACGCACCCCCGCCTGGTGCACCTTGGCGACGCAGGCGCGGACCTGGCTCTCGGTCTCCTCAGCCTCGTCGGGCGTTCGGAGGTAGTTGACCGCCACGTTGGCGCCGTGCTCGGCGAAGCGCACGGCGATGGCCTGCCCGATCCCGGAGCTGCCTCCGGTCACGAGCACGTTCTTGCCCTTGACCCCCGGCATCGGTTCGGTCCGGGTGGCGCTCGCTGCGGTTGTCATCAGGGGATTCCTCTCGGTTGGGTGTCGCAGACGGGGTGGCCCCGAGCGGCGATTGCGTTACACGACGCCACGGGATCGGCCTACATGGCCACGAGCCCCGCCGGTTCGCGCTCGGCCGCGGGCTCGACCGGCGGGGTAGGCGCCCCACGGAGCAGCGACAGCCCCGCCACCGGGAAGATCAGGACCGAGAGCAGGCCCGCACCGATCAGCGCGGCGTTCTCGGCCGCATCGATCAGCCCCAGCTCCATGCCGATGGCCGTGGCGGAGACGATGAAGGGCAGCGAGGTGGACTGCAGAACCGCGGCCACGGCGGTGCGGCGACCGCCGAGCACCGGCCGGTAGATAAGTGCGGGCAGGCCGCGGGCCAGCACCAGCGCGGCCAGGAACACCGGCACCATCAGGAGGCTGGAGACGTCGGCAGTGAGCGCGTCGAGATCGAACCGCACCCCGCTCGTCACGAAGAAGACCGGGATGAAAAAGCCGAAGCCGATCGCCTCGAGCTTGCGGCGGAAGTCGGGGTGGGTCATCACCTCGTCCCCGTCGAGCAGGGAGATGATGGCGCCTGCGATGAAGGCGCCGAGGATGACCTCGAGGCCGACTTCTCGGCCACGGCCGCAAAGCCCACGAGGAGGACCAGCGCGGCGCGGACGCGGATCTGCGCCGTCGTGTCCTGGAGGCGCAGCAGGTCCGCCCGGATCCAGGCCGAGCGTTCGGCGCCACGAACGACATCGAACACCACCAGCGCGAGCAGCGCGAGCGAGCCGAGCAGCAGGAGCGTCGAGCCGATGCCCCCCTCGCCCGAGAAGAAGACCGACAGCAGGATGATCGCGCCGAAGTCCGCGATCGTGGCCGCCGCCACGATCAGCTGCCCGAAGGTCGACGAGATCTCGCCCGCGTCCTTCAGCACGGGCACGATCACCCCGAGCGAGGTGGCGCAGAGGACGATCGCCACGAGCAGGGGGAGTCTCCACGAGCCCCCCGGCCGATGCCCGAGCCCAACGGCGACAGCGATGCCAAAGGAGAGCGCAAAGCCGGCCGCCGTCAGGCGCAACACCCGCCCCCGCAGCCGCTGGAACTCGATCTCGAGCCCAGCGAGGAAGAGCACGAAGGCCAACCGATCAGCGCGATCACCCCGATCGACTGGTCCACCTCGACAATCCCAGGAGGGCCGGCCCGATGACGATCCCGGCCACGATCTCCAGCACCACGGCCGGGAGCCGGACCCGCGGCAGCAGCCCGAGCAGGAAGGGCGCCGCGAAGGCGAACCTCGAATGGAACCTTGCCTGCGCGCCGCCGCGGGGACCAACCTAGACGCGCGGCCTGGCGGGGCGCACGCAGAGTGGCCAGTGGCAGGACGCTTCTGCTCTCGTCGAAGAGCAGCAGCGCAAGGACGCTCGGGCGACGCTCCAGGTCCTCGCGGAGGGTGTCGCACAAGCCCGCTGCGGCCGCGCTGGAGCCCTCCTAAAGGTGGGCTCCGAACAGCCGAGCGTCGTTGCTCAGCCAGAGGGCGACCGGTCCAGCGTCGGCGCTGCCAGCCGCTTCAGTGCCCACCACAGCGAGCGTGGGTCCAGGTGATCACCGACGACTCTGTGCGACAGCCTCCGCGCAAAGGAGCAGCGGGACGGTGGCGGGTATCCGCCGCTGCTTTCGCCAGCGCGGGGAATCGGGACGCGGCGCTCAGCCCCTGAACGGTCCAGGATCAGCAGGGACGTCAACGGCGTGCTGCTGGAGTGCGGCGAGGGGAACAATCTCGAGGGCCCGTTCGTG
>Ga0136616_10000028_pt1 | contig 54425 bp, 59 predicted proteins | sample AntDrymUQ2992106_2_FD_106648 | JGI IMG/M metagenome (GOLD analysis project Ga0136616, IMG submission 106648) | Polar desert sand microbial communities from Dry Valleys, Antarctica - metaG UQ299 (21.06) | ecosystem: Environmental > Terrestrial > Soil > Desert | place: Antarctica: Dry Valley... | reverse complement strand
GTGGTCAAGGTCGGTGCCGCGACCGAGACGGAGATGAAGGAGAAGAAGCACCGCGTCGAGGACGCGCTGCAGGCCACCCGGGCCGCCCTCGAGGAGGGCATCGTCCCGGGCGGCGGCACCGCGCTGCTCTCGGCGGCCGAGGCGATCAACGGTGACGCCGGCGGTGACCAGGATGAGCGCACGGGCGCGCTGATCATCAAGCGCGCGCTCGAGGAGCCCGTCCGTCAGCTGGCGGCGAACTCGGGGCTCGAGGGCTCGGTCATCGTCAGCGACGTGCGCCGTGCGGGCATCGACGGCCAAGGCCTCGACGCCGAGTCGGGCGACCTCGTCGACCTGGTCCCCGCGGGGATCATCGACCCGGCGATGGTCACGCGCTCGGCGCTGCAGAACGCGGCTTCGATCGCCAAGAACATCCTCACCACCGAGTGCATCATCGCTGAGGTGCCGGAGAAGGACGGCGCCGGCGGCGGCGGCGGCGGCATGCCAGACATGGGCGGGATGATGTAGCGAGCGCGCTGTGCTCACGATGATTAGAGAGGGCCCGGCACTGCGCCGGGCCCTCTTTGCGTTAGGTCTTCGCTTCGGCTGCGAAGGATCCGCTGAAGGTGGCTCTCGTTGGACGTACAAGCCAACGCTCGGGCGCATCGCGCCATCGGCTCAACCGCCCGCGAGGACGGCGGACAGCCGAAGCGGACGAACCCCGAGGCGCTCCGCGTCGGCCGTTCCGCGCCCGGTCGTCATCGACACAGAGAGCAGCTCGGCCTCGTCCGAGGTAGCAAAGGCGGTGGGGCCGACTGCTCGCTCGAGTCCGCCGAGTCCGGCGCGTAGCGCCGGCGCGGGTATCCGCACGCAGCGCCGGCGCCGGCCCCGTGCGCGCAGCACGGCTCCGACCAGGTCATCGTAGGTCAGCGCCTCCGGTCCGGCGAGCTCGAAGCGGCCGGTCGCCGACTCGTCGAGCGCGGCGAGAACGCAGCTCGCCACATCCTCTGCTGAGATCGGCTGGTAGCGCGCGCGGGACCCCAGGATGGGTACCGCGGGGAGCCACGAGAGGCGGTCGATCAGGGTGAGCAGGCGGTCGCCGGGACCGACGACGAGTGAGGAGGCGACGACTGTGGTCTCCAGGGACGCCGCGCCCACGCCCTGTTCGCCGAGCGCCCTCGAGCGGAGGTATCGAACGCTCGAATGTCGCGAGGCGCCGAGCGTCGACAGGAAGAGGAAGCGGTCAACCCGCGCCTGCTCGGCCGCGCGCACCAGCCGGAGCGTGGCCAGCGCGTTCAGCTCCTCGATCGAGGCGCGCGGGCTGTCGCGGGTGGCGGTGGCGAGGTGGACCACGCAGTCGACGCCGCGCATGGCGTGCCGAAAGGAGCTCGGGTCGCCGAGGTCGCCGAGCACGAGCCCCACGCGCACCCGCTCGGGACCGAGCTCGCGGGGATCGCGCACGAGGCACCGCACCGGCCGGCCTTCGGCCAGGAGCCGCCGCAGCAGCGCCGAGCCGACGGTGCCGCTGGCGCCGGTGAGGAGGATCATGGCGGCTGGCAGAGTACCGGGGCTCGCCGTTAGAATGACCGCCTCGACGGCTCCGCGCCGCTCGATCCGCCGCGCCCTCGACTCGACCTCCAAGGAGCAAGACCAAGTGGCCTACGTCATCGCCGAGCCCTGCATCGGGCAGAAGGACAACTCGTGCGTCGAGGTCTGCCCGGTCGACTGCATCCACCCGACGCCCGACGAGGCGGACTACGATGCGGTCGAGATGCTCTACATCGACCCCGACGAGTGCATCGACTGCGACGCGTGCGTCGAGGCGTGCCCGGTCGACGCGTGCTTCGCCGAGGATCAGCTTCCGGGCGAGTGGGAGAAGTACATCCAGATCAACGCGGAGTACTACGCGCAGGCGAGTTGACGGCTGCGAACCGGGGCGCTCCGACGGGCTGAGCGGCGTCGATGCCCCTCAACCACGTCGCGCTGACGGTCGCCGACCGGGAGCGCTCCGCCGCCTTCTACGCGACTCATTTCGGGCTCGACGCGCGCGTTCACGATGACGAGCACCTACTGATCCTGAGCTCCGACGACGGCTCGCTGCTGGCGCTCTCAGAGGGCCCGCCCGGCGCGGCGAGCCTGCCCCGCACAAACCACTTCGGATTCCAGCTGGCGAGTACGGACGAGGTCCACGACGCCCGGAGGCGCCTGCGAGCGGCCGGCGTGCCCGAGACGGAATGGCAGGAGGAGGGCATCGTCCGCGTGCAGGTGGCCGATCCGGACGGCTACCGGGTCGAGGTCTTCGCCTACCGGTAACGGGCGCCGGTGGCTACCGCGATCGGCAGTACCACCCGCCGGCTAGTTGACGCTTCGAGGAGGTGGCGGAACGCCGAGCTCCGCTCGCGCGATGGCCCGGATGCCGTTCAAGGCGAGATAGAGCGACGGAGCCTCGGTGGCCAGGAGCCGCGCAGTCACGAGCCCCGGTCCTGGAGCGCTCGCCGATGCGAACCCCGGCACCGTGGCAAGAAACGCGTGGAGCCTTTCCGCGAGTTGGCTCAGGTCCGTCGGGGCGAGGATGAAGACCGTCGCCAGGTAGGAGTACCCCCCCAGGGGCTCGCCGCCCGGCCCCAGTTCGAAGCCGTCGAGGATCTCCAGGGCCCCGTCGCGCGCGACTCGGAGTCTTGTGGACAGGGCCGAGAAGGCGAAGCGCTCGCCAAGGGCCAGTCGCCCGGCCGAGAATGACTCCCAGGCGACGAGCACGGCGCTCGGGGCCATGTCGACGGCCGTCTCCTGGCGATAGCGCGAGCCGGCGAATGGGATCACATGGTGTGGGATGTACTCGAGGAAGGCGGCAGGTCCGAGTCGCAACGCAGCGCGCTGCACTGCCTCGGGACCCCGGTAGACCTTGTTGGCCGCCTGCGTCGCGACCGTGGCCCGGGATCGCGCCTCCGCCGCTACCTCCAGGTCGAGGTGATCGCCGCCGAGCGTCCCGCCGCCGGGGTTGGTGAGCTGGACCTCGGGAATGCCGGAGTCATCGGGAAAGGTGAGGTGGGCTGGGCCGAAGGGCGCGTGTGAGAAGCGCCGAGCGATCGTGGTCGAACCACCTCGCTCGGCGAGTTGCATCGAGCACGATCCCCGCTGCCCGGCTATCGGCGGGTACCTGCCGCCGGGTCGTGGCGGTGAGAGTGCTCGTGGGCTCCGTCGCCTCGAAGGTCCGAGGTGGCCGGCGTCCAGGCACGCTCGCGCACGGCGCGTTGCACCCACGCACCCACTTCGTCCATGCCCTCCCCGAGGGTGACCGAGGCGAAAACCACCGGAGCCCCCTTACGAAGCTCCGCTGCGTCGCGGTCCATTATGGAGAGATCCGCGCCGACGAGCGGCGCCAGGTCGATCTTGTTGACGACGAGCAGCTCGGAGCGGGTCACCCCCGGTCCACCCTTGCGAGGCACCTTGTCGCCGCCGGCCACGTCGATGACATAGATCGAGGCGTCGACGAGGTCGGGGCTGAACGAGGCGGCGAGGTTATCGCCCCCGCTCTCGACGAAGACGAGGTCGAGCTCGGGAAAGACGCGCTCCATCTCTTCGATCGCACGCCGGTTCATCGAGACGTCGTCGCGGATGGCGGTATGCGGGCATCCTCCCGTCTCGACGCCGACCACCCGGTCCTCGGGGAGCACGGCCGCCCGCAAAAGGAACTGGGCATCCTCTCGGGTGAAGATGTCGTTGGTGACGGCGGCGATCTCGAGCTCGTCGCCGAGCCGTCGACACAGCTCGGCGACGAGCGCGGTCTTCCCGGACCCGACCGGCCCGCCGATCCCTATCTTGAGCGGCCTCACGACATGTAGAGCCGGACGCGCTGGCGTTCGTGATTCATCGAGGCGATCTCGATTACCGGAGCGAACGAGAAGAGATCGGCGGGGGAGGCCTTCTCGCTCCTGCGGACGGCTCCCGCGATGGCGTCGCCAAGGCGATAGACGACCCCTTGCGCCGCTGTCTGACCCAGAGGGATGAGCTTCTGGCCGGCGGCGACGAGGCCCGCGACGGCGGTGTAGAGATAGGAAGTCACGGCGGTGGTTCCCGAGATGCCCAGTGAGCGAGAGACGGCGCCGTACGCCACTGCGAGGTTGCCCGGCGCCGAGCCGGTACGCACGGCCGTAGTCAGTTCGCCCACCAGCGGATCGTCGAGCTCGAAGGCCGCCACAGCCTCGAGCAGGCTGCCACCGGTGGCGGTGCTCGCGGCGCGGCTTTCGCGGGCCAGCTTGGTGGCGGACAGGGCGTTGTCGAGGTGAGCGACGTCGGCGATCGAGCTCGCCCGAAGCGTTTCCCGTAAAGCCGCGCAATCCGAGGTCGCCAGGGCATCCACGTAATCCTCGACGGCCGCCTGGAGTTGCGTCGCTCCCGAGACCTGGCCGCCTTCGACCAGGGCCTCGAGCCCCATCGAATGGCTGAATGATCCCGTGGGAAAGGCGCTGTCGGAGAGCTGGAGCAATGGGATGAGGGCGGCAGGCCTCATCAGAAGAGGAAGTAGCGCTGCGCGAGCGCGAGCTCGTGCGCGGGCCGCGAGGTCACGACCTGTCCGTCGACGCGGACTTCGTAGGTCTCCGGGTCGACCTCGACGGCGGGGAGGTACGAGTTGTTCACCATGGCGGCCTTGCCGATGTCCCGGGTCCCCCGTACCGCGACGACCCTCTTACGCAGCCCGAGGCGCCCGGCGACGTCGCTCTCGAGCGCCAGGTTCGAGACGAAGGTCAGTGAGGTCGCCTGGATGGCGTTGCCGAGGGAGCCGAACATGGGTCGCGGGAAGACCGGCTCCGGTGTGGGGATCGAGGCATTGGGATCGCCCATCTGCGCGTAGGCGATGAAACCTCCCTTGAGGACGAGCTCGGGCTTGACCCCGAAGAAGGCGGGCTTCCATAGGACGAGGTCCGCGAGCTTGCCCGTCTCGACTGAGCCGACGTGCTCGGAGATTCCGTGGGCGATGGCGGGGTTGATCGTGACCTTCGCGACGTATCGCGTGACTCGGCGGTTGTCGCTCGAGGGCTCGTCTCCCTCCAGCGAGCCCCGCTCGCGCTTCATCTTGTCGGCGGTCTGCCAGCTGCGAATCCACACCTCCCCGACCCGACCCATCGCCTGCGAGTCCGAGGAGACCATGCTGAGCGCTCCGAGATCGTGGAGCACGTCCTCTGCGGCGATGGTCTCGCCGCGGATCCGGCTCTCGGCGAAGGCCACGTCCTCGGGAACGTCTCGGCTGAGGTGGTGGCAAACCATGAGCATGTCGAGATGCTCGTCCAGCGTGTTGACCGTGTACGGCCGGGTCGGGTTGGTGGAGCTCGGAAGGACGTTCGGCTCGCCGCAGACCTTGATGATGTCGGGGGCATGGCCGCCGCCCGCACCCTCGGTGTGAAACGTGTGGATCGTTCGGCCCTCGAAGGCCGCGATCGTGTCCTCGACGAAGCCCGCCTCGTTGAGGGTGTCGGTGTGGATGGCCACCTGCACGTCGAGCTCGTCGGCCACGGTCAAGCAGGTGCGAATCGCCTCGGGCGCCGAGCCCCAGTCCTCGTGGAGCTTGAGTCCGAGCGCCCCGGCAGCCACCTGCTCGCGGAGCGCCTCCGGCCTCGATGTGTTTCCCTTGCCGAGGAAGCCCACGTTGAGGGGCAGGCCTTCGGCCGCCTCGAGCATGCGGCTCATGTTCCACTCGCCGGGCGTGCAGGTGGTGGCATTCGTTCCGGTCGCCGGACCCGTGCCGCCGCCGATCAGCGTGGTGGTGCCGGAGGCGATCGCCTCGATGGCCTGCTGGGGGGAGATGAAGTGGATGTGGCTGTCGATCGCCCCCGCCGTGACGATGCCTCCCTCGCCCGCGATGATCTCGGTCGCGGCGCCGATCTCGAGGGTCACGCCGTCCATCGTGTTGGAGTTGCCGGCCTTACCGATACCGGCGATCCTTCCGTCTCTGATGCCGATGTCGGCCTTGACGATCCCCCAGTGGTCGAGGATGACGGCGTTGGTGATGATGAGGTCGAGTGCACCCTCCTCCCGGGTAGCCGTTCCCTGCGCCATCCCGTCGCGCACCGACTTGCCTCCCCCGAAGACCGCCTCCTCGCCCGGGAGGGTCAGGTCCTGCTCGATCTCGATAAGGAGCTCGGTGTCGGCCAAGCGGAGGCGGTCGCCCACGGTCGGGCCGAACATCCCGGCGTAGCGGCGTCGGTTGAGCGACGTCACGGGTCGGTTTCCAGGAAGCCACGTTCGCGAGCGCAGGCAAACGCCGCCTCGCGCACACTCGGATCATCGAGTGCTCCCCCGGTGAGCCCGTTCAAGCCGTAGATAATCCGTGCACCGGCGACCGGGACGAGCTGGACCTCGCGCTCGTCCCCCGGCTCGAAGCGGACGGCTGTCCCGGCCGGGATGTCGAGACGCATCCCGTAGCCGCGCGTGCGCTCGAAGCGAAGGGCCCTGTTGACCTCGAAGAAGTGGAAGTGGCTTCCGACCTGGACCGGCCGATCTCCCGTGTTGGCCACCCTGAGCGCGACTCGCTCACGCCCGGGCCGCAGCTCGACGCAGCCCTCGGCTGGGAGCAGCTCACCGGGGATCACGCTGTCAGACCGTCGACTGCGGCGGCGAGGCAGTCTGGCCAGACCACCTCAGACCTCCCCTGTCCTCGGTACCGGAGGCCGCTCCTCTTCGCGAGTCATGACGATCGGGTCGTGGACCGTGACGAGCTTGGTGCCGTCGGGAAAGGTGGCCTCGACCTGGACCTCGTCCACCATCTCGGCCACTCCGTCCATGACGTCGTCGCTCGAGAGGAGCGTCCCGCCGGCACTCATCAGCTCTGCGACGCTCTTGCCGTCGCGGGCCCCCTCCATGATCTCGCCGGAGATCAAGGCGACGGCCTCCGGATGGTTCAACTTGAGGCCCCGGTCGCGCCGGCGCCGTGCGACCTCGGCCGCGGTGAAGATCAGCAGCTTTTCCTTTTCCCTGGGCGAGAGGCGCAACGGACGTCTCAACGAGGTCGGGGAGCGGATCGAGCAGGGGCTTGAAGGTCGGATCCTTCGCCCCCGCCGGGCACGCGACCCTACATGACTCGGGGTGCTGCCAGGTTCGACACGGGGCCACTTCACGCGGCTAAATCTCCGCCATCCGGACAATGGCTTGGACCAGAGGCCTCCCTTAGGGTCGGGTCATCGCGGCCTTGAAGCCGTTGACTCCCAACTCCTCGAAAGGAAGCCGACTGATGAACCGAAGCCTCCGCGCGACGCGGCCAGGCGTCGCTTCTCTCCGCGCGCTGTCCATGGCCGTGGCTGCTCTCGTCTTGGCCCTTGCCCTCGCGGGATGCGGCGCCCAGGTGCAGGAAGGAGGCGGCGGGGGGCAAGCCTCGGCCACGCCAGGCGTGAGCGGCGACACGATCAAGGTCGGGATCCTCCACTCACTCAGCGGAACGATGGCCATCAGCGAGGTCTCGGTCCGCGACGCCGAGATGCTCGCGATCGACGAGATCAACCGCAGCGGCGGAGTCCTCGGCAAGAAGGTCGTGCCCGTCGTGGAGGACGGTGCCTCGGACTGGCCGACGTTCGCGGAGAAGGCGCAGAAGCTCATCTCGTCGGACGACGTCGCCGCGGTGTTCGGGGGCTGGACGTCCGCAAGCCGCAAGGCGATGCTCCCCGTCTTCGAACGCAACAAGTCGCTTCTCTACTACCCGGTGCAGTACGAGGGCCTCGAAGCGTCCCCGTACATCTTCTACTCCGGCGCGACGACGAACCAGCAAATCATCCCGGGCCTCGAGTATCTCAAGAAGCAGGGCAAGAATCGCGTCTTCCTGCTGGGAAGCGACTATGTGTTCCCACGGACGGCGAACAAGGAGATAAAGGCGTGGGCCAAGGCCAACGGGATGCAGATCGTCGGTGAGGAGTACACGCCGCTCGGACACACGGAGTACAGCACCACGATCAACAAGCTGAAGGCAGCGAAGCCCGACGCCGTGTTCAACACCTTGAACGGCGACAGCAACGTCGCCTTTTTCAAGCAGCTCAAGGCCGCGGACGTCACTGCCCAGGACGTTCCGGTGCTTTCGGTGAGCGTCGCCGAGGAGGAAGTCCGGGGGATCGGGGCGAACCAGATCGCCGGTCACCCCGTCGCCTGGAACTACTACCAGACTACGGATGAGCCTCGCAACGCCGACTTCGTCAAGGCCTACAAGGCCAAGTACGGCGAGGACCGGGTCACCGACGACCCGATCGAGGCCGGCTACGTCCAAGTCCACCTCTGGGCTCGAGCGGTCAACAGGGCCGGCACCACCAACGTGGAGAAGGTGAGGCAGGCATCGAAGGGGCTGAGCTTCGAAGCTCCTGAGGGCAAGGTCACGGTCGACGGCGAGAACCAGCACCTGTTCAAGACCCCCCGCATCGGTGTGGTGGAGCCGAACGGTCTGATCAAGGAGGTCTTCACGGCCGAGGAGCCGCTCAAGCCGGATCCCTACCTCAAGGGCTACCCCTGGGCCAAGGGGCTCTAGCCGCGGGTGGACATACTCGTCTCACAGGTCCTGGCGGGCCTGAGCGTGGCCTCGGTGCTGCTGTTGATCGCGCTCGGGCTGACCTTCACGTTCGGGCAGATGAACGTGATCAACATGGCCCATGGCGAGTTCATCATGGCCGGCGCCTACACGACCTACGTCCTCCAGGGACTGCTCGGCGCCAGCCTCGTCGGGCTCTCCTTCCTCGTCGCCTTGCCCGTCGCGTTCGCGGTGGGGGGGATCCTCGGTCTCGTCCTCGAGCGAACGCTGATACGGCGCCTGTACGGCAGGCCGCTCGACACCCTGCTCGTCACCTGGGGCGTAGGGCTGATGCTCCAGCAGCTCGCCAGGGACCTGTTCGGAGCGGCCAACGTGCAGGTGAAGACACCCTCCTGGCTCGATGGAGGACTCACCGTGGCCGGAGTCACGATGCCCTGGAACCGGCTCTTCATCCTCGTACTGGTCACAGTCGCCGTGATCGCGATCTGGGCCTTCGTCAACAAGCTCCCTCACGGCCGGCAGATGCGGGCGGTGATGCAGAACCGCAAGCTTGCCTCGGCCAGCGGCATCGCCACCGACCGCGTCGACCGGCGTACGTTCCTCATCGGCTCCGGCCTGGGCGGGGTCGCCGGCGTGGCGATCACCCTGCTCGGATCGATCGGGCCGACGCTCGGCACCAGCTACATCATCGACGCCTTTCTCGTCGTCGTCGTCGGTGGGCTAGGTCAGCTGCGAGGAGCCGTCCTCGCCGCGATCGCGCTCGGGCTCCTGAACGCTTTCGTGGAGTATGCGAGCCAGGCCAGCGTCGCCAAGGCGCTCCTCCTCGTAGCAATCGTCGCCTTCCTGCAGTTGCGGCCCCAGGGCATCTTCGTCCGCCGCACCCGGGCCGTCGCATAGGGAGGATCGATGGCCGCCAGCGAGTCACACGGACATCGGGGAGAGGGCGCCGGCGACGGCCGAGATCGCTCCGCCACCAGAGCACGGCCAACCACCGAGTCGCCCTGGGCGGGCAGGGTCTGGTTCGCCGTCGCTGCGATCGCTCTGCTCGTGGTCATGCCACTGCTGCTCTCCGACTTCCGCCTCAACCTCATGGCGAAGTTCCTGTGCTTCGCGATCATCGCGGTCGGCATCGCGTTCGCGTGGGGGAAGGGCGGGATGCTGACCCTTGGTCAAGGGGTCTTCTTTGGCCTCGGCGGCTACAGCGTGGCGATGTTCCTGAAGCTCGAGGAGGCCGGGCCGGGGCAGCTCCCGGACTTCATGGTGTGGAGCGGCGTCGAGGAGCTGCCGGTTCTCTGGAAGCCGTTCCAGCACGCGTGGTTCGCCCTGCCGGCGGCCGTGCTGCTGCCCATGGGGATCGCCGCGGTGCTCGGGGTGCTCGTCTTCCGCCAGCGGGTCCGCGGCGCCTACTTCGCGATCTTGACCCAGGCGCTCGCGGCCGCCTTCGTGATCTTCCTGATCGGACAGCAGCAGCTGACGGGAGGAACCAACGGCCTGACCAACATCCGCGCGATGTTCAACCTCGACCTGGCGAACGCCGGGAACCAGCGGGGCCTCTACGTCATCGTCGCCGCCGTCCTCGGCGCCGCGTTCCTGCTCGTGCGCCACCTCTCGAGAAGTCGTTATGGGCGCCTGCTGGTGGCCGTCCGCGACAGCGAGGACCGGGTGCGCTTCCTCGGCTACAACCCGACGACCGTCAAGGTCATCGCCTTTTCGGTCTCGGCGGGCCTGGCGGGCCTTGCCGGAGCCTTCTTCGTGCCGATCGTCGGGATCATCTCGCCGACCATGCTGGGCATCGTGCCGTCGATCGAGATGGTCATCTGGGTCGCGCTCGGTGGCAGGGCCTCCCTCGTCGGCGCGGTCGTCGGTGCGCTCGTGGTCAGCTGGGCAAAGACGGGCCTGAGCGAGCAGTTCCCGTCGGGATGGCTCTACCTCGAAGGTGCTCTCTTCATCGCCGTCGTGACCTTCGCGCCCAAGGGGATCGCCGGGTTGGGCGAGCTCTGGCGGAGACGGACGGACGACCGATCGGAGGGCTCCGCCCCCCCGCTCGTGCCGTCGCCTCTGCGGCACCTACCCGGGCTGTCGAGCGGTCGTGGCGCGTCCGAGAAGCTCGAGCGGGAGCCGTCGGCGTGAGCTCACCGGGCGGCGGGCTGCTTCAGGTGCGGGGCCTGCAGGTGGCCTTCGACGGCTTTCGAGCCATCGACGGCCTCGACTTCACTGTCGAGCGAGGCGAGGCGCGCTTCCTCATCGGACCCAACGGCGCGGGCAAGACGACGCTGGTCGATTGCATCACCGGTCTGACTCGTGCAGAGGCCGGCTCGGTCCGCTTCGCCGGTCAGGAGGTCGGTGGCATGCGCGAGCACGAGATCGTTCGCATGGGCATCGGCCGAACATTCCAGACACCGAGCGTCTTCGAGGAGCTGAGCGTGCTCCACAACGTCGATCTCGCCGCGAGTTTCCGCCGCCCCCTGCGCTCGCTCCTGCGCGGGCGCGGCAGAGTCGACGACTCCGTCCACGAGGCGCTCGAGGCGGTGGGTCTCTCGTCCGTCATGGACAACGCCGCTCGTACTCTCTCCCACGGCCAGAAGCAATGGCTCGAGATCGGCATGGTCCTGGTCCAAGAGCCGCAGCTGCTGCTCCTGGACGAGCCGGTCGCCGGCATGACGAAGGAGGAGCGCACCGTGACTGGGGAGCTGATCCAGCAGATCACTCAAACGCGCACGGTCGTCGTCATCGAGCACGATATGGACTTCGTGCGCCGGTTTGCGAGCCGTGTGACCGTTATGCACGAGGGACGGGCGCTTACCGAGGGAACGGTCGCCGAGGTGCAGGGCGATCCGCGGGTGGAGGAGGTCTACCTGGGGCGCCCACGCGATGCACGCGGGGCACCGGGCGCCGGCGCAGGGGAGGAGGTCGTCGGTGAGCGGGCCTAGCGACGAAACGGCCGACCCGGACCGAGGTCGGCGGACGGCGGTCGCCGAGCCTCCTGCTCGAGACGAGCACGAACCGCTCTTCTCGGTCGATGACCTCGAGGTCGCTTACGGGCGCACGACCGTCGTCGTCGGGGTCTCCTTGCAGGTACCGGCCAACCGGCTGGTATGTCTCATGGGCCGCAACGGGGTTGGGAAGAGCACCGTCCTCAGCGCCATCATGGGTCTCCTCCCGGTCCGCTCGGGCCGCGTCATTCTCGACGGGCACGACATAACGGATCTGCCGCCGTACGAGCGTGTGCGCGCAGGCCTCGCCTACGTACCGCAGGAGCGGCTGGGCTTTCCGCACCTGACCGTCCACGAGAACCTCGTCGCCGTTCTCGAGGCGACCCGCCATCGGGACCCGGCTGCGGTCGACGATGCCCTCGACATCTTCCCCCGCCTGAAGCCCCTCCTGAGCCGCCCCGCCGGCTTCCTGAGCGGTGGTCAGCAACAGCAGCTGGCGATCGCCCGTGCCCTCGTGACGCGGCCTCGCCTGCTGTTGCTCGACGAACCCACCGAGGGCATCCAGCCGTCGATCATCCTGGAGATCGAGGACACCATCGAGAAGCTGCACGCCGACCACGGCATGTCGATTCTGCTCGTGGAGCAGTACGTCGAGTTCGCACTTCGCTTGGCCGACTCCTACGTGGTGCTCGACGCCGGGGCGGTCGCGGCCGCCGGCCCTACCGCCACCCTCGAGGAGGAGCGGGTCCGGCAGCTGTTGTCGGTGTAGCGCTTGGGCGGGCGGCTACCGCGCCATCGGCAGCGCGACCCCGCTCGGAGGAGCGATGTCCGGGCGCGCCGGGGGCTGAAGCACCGCGAGCTCCTGGGGCGTCGCGGCGATCAGGCCGCGGGCGGCGTGGAAGAGCGCCTGCGAGGCCGGGGCGTCCGGGTCCTCGAGTACGAGCGGGACGCCCTCGTCGGCGCCGACCCGCAGCTCCTCCTGGAGCGGGACCTTGCCGAGCAGGGGAACGTCGAGGTCGTCGGCCAGGAGCTGGCCGCCGCCTTCGCCGAAGATCGTGTAGCGCTCGCCGTTCGGGGTCACGAAGCCGGACATGTTCTCGATCACCCCGGCGATCTCGAGGTCGAAGCGACGCGCGGTCTCGGCGGCGCGACGGGCGACCTGCTGGGCAGCGGGCTGGGGGGTGGTGACGATCACGAAGCGCGACTGGGGAAGCAGTTGGGCCAGCGTCATCGACACGTCGCCGGTCCCGGGCGGCAGGTCGATGAGCAGGTAGTCGAGCTCGCCCCACTCGACATCCTCGAGAAACTGGCGGATCGCCTTGTGGAGCATGGGCCCGCGCCAGACGACGGCCTGATCCCGGCTCTCCAGGAAGAACTCGATCGACATCGCCTTGATGCCGCCGTGGACGACGAGCGGGAGGATCCGCTTGTGCTCGGAGACCTTCGGCTTGCCGTGGACGCCGAGCATGCGGGGGATCGAGTAGCCCCAGACGTCGGCGTCGAGGGCGGCCGCTCGCTTGCCCTCGGCGAAGAGGGCCGCGGTCAGGTTGGCGGTCGTCGTCGACTTGCCGACCCCGCCCTTGCCCGAGCCGACGCATATGACGTTCTTGACGGCCGCGAGCGCCCCCGTGGGGAGCCCGTCGGTGGCGCCGACGCGCTCCTTGAGGCCGTCCTTCTCGCGCTCGGAGAGGACGTCGAATTCCACCCGCACACGCCCCACTCCCGGGAGGGCCGACACCGTGCTCTCGACCGCCTTCTGGAAGTGTGAGCGGATCGGGCACCCGGGCGTGGTGAGCGACACCGTGACCGCGACCTCTCCGGGCCCGGGATACTCCACCGCGCGCACCATGCCGAGGTCGACGATGTTCTGGTGCAGCTCGGGGTCGACAACGGTGCGCAGCGCCGCGCGCACTTCGTCGCGGGTAGGAGCCTGTGCGGTCGGTGAGGCCATCGCCTGAATTGTCGCAGCCGCGAGCGCCCGTGAAGAAGACCGGCGGAGCCCGAAGGCCCCGCCGGTCGAGGGAGGAGAGATGCTGCTACTACTGCCGGCGAGGTATGGGCCGGCAGCCTCTCCTCGCGCCGGCTCTCTCCAGGCCGGGCGAGGGTAAGTGGATGTCTAGCTCACGGAGCCTGCGAGCTCCTCGACACCGCTGACCATGTCGCGGGCACCGTCGCTGACCTTGTCGGCGCCGCGCCCGAAGTCGCGCTGACTGCGGCTAAGCACCCGCTCGGCGGCCTGGCGACGCTGACGGAGCTCACGCTCGGCCTGCGTGCGCGTGCGCTTGACTTGGCGCTCGAGCTTGTTGCGCTCGGTGGTGCCGCGGCGCTCGAACTTGCGCAGGTTGACGCCCAGCCGGCGCCGAAGCCTGCGAAGCTCGCGCTCGGCGCTCGCCCGCGAGGTGTAGGGGCGCACGGCCTCGACGACGTTGTCCCGCGCGGTGAGCGCGGCGCCGACGTAGACCAGGACCGGGCGCTGCGCCTCGGTCACGGCCGCCTGCAGGCGGGTACTCTCGGCACGCGCGCGCTGGCGGGTCGTCTCCGCGGCCCCGCGGGTGGTCGCCCGAGCACCGCGAGTGGTCGAGCGGGTGCCGCGAGCCGTCGAACGGGCCTGTGAGCGCGTCTTGGCGCCCGTGCGGTTCGCCTGGTTGCGCTGGCGCGTTGCCGCGGCGCGCTTGGCACGGGCTGAGCGCTCGGCCGGGGTCGTGTTGCTGCGCTGGGAGCCCGTGGTCCGGCTGCGCTGGGACGTGCCGGCGCTGTTGCGCTGAGAGTTGGTGCTGTTGTTGCGCTGTGAGGGGCTGCCCCCACTTTGCGCCTGGCTGCGGTTCTGGTTCTGGGTGTTTGTAGCCATGTCTCTCTGATTCCTCCTGTGCGGGTACCTCTCCCCCCGTCCCGGGCGGGTAAGGATATTATTTCTAACGTCCGTAACGGTAGCAGCCCTCAAGCCAGCGTCAACCCTCCTCGTGGGAGGCTCGTCACACACAGCAAGCCCCGCCGGCGAGACGGTCAGGCCGACAGCGCGTGCGTGCGCTCGACACGCGCGAGCCAGACCGCGGGGGCCTCGAGCTCGGCGAGCGTCGGAAGCAGCTCGGGTGCGTCCCACACCCGATTGAGCCCGGCCATGCCCGCGCGCTCGGCGACCTCGCCGCAGAATCGCCGGCCGAGCTCGTACTGGCGCATCTTTAGGTCGAACCCGAGCAGGCGTCCGATCACCCGCTCCGGCGCCGAGCGGTTGGCCCGTCGGTTTTCCATGGCCTCACGCAGGCCCGGATAGCCGGGGACGACCTCGGCGCCGAGCGCGTCCATGACGTGCTCGGAGTAACCCTCGACGACCGACATGGCCGCCTGCACGCTGTCCATGATCGTCCGCTGCTCGCTGGTCTGGACGAGGGCCGCGAGCCCTCCTTCCCGGAAGGCCTCGATGAGCTTCGCCGGATCGGGCAGCGAGGGGAGTCCGCCCGCCGAGCCGCGGCGGATGCGGACATCGACGGTGGCCAGGTAGCGCTCGAGCAGGCCGCCCAGGTGGCCGCGCAGCCACGGAACGCCCGCGAACTGGAAGGCATGGGTGACCTCGTGAAGGGCGATCCACCCCAGGAAGCTCTCGCCGTCGACACCCATCTCGCGCGCGGCGGCGACCACGTTCGAGCTCACGAACAGGAGTCGCGGCGGGCGCTCGTGACCGAGCAGCGAGAGCTCGTACTGGCCGAGCACCCTTCCCGACAGGAAGCCGACGACGAGTCCCACTTCGGCGGCGAGCGTAGCCTTGACGGCGATCCGCATCGGGCCGGCCAGCGGACCCGCGCGCTCGACTCGGCTCTCGAGCCGATCGGTCACCGCGGCGAGCATCTCGGCGAGCATGTCGACGTTGATCGAGGCCCACTCGCCGCGCGCGGTCGGCTCCGCAGCGGGCAGGGGCTCGCCCGGCTCGAGGCCGGTAAAGCGCCCGACCTCCATCTCGGCGCGCGCGACCCAGGCGTCGAGGTCGCCGGGAAGGCGCTCGTGGGGGTCGGTTCCCGCGGCAAGGAGGGCGATCTGCAGGGCGAGGCCGCGGTCGATCATCTCAACGACAAAGCTAGCGACGCCGGGCGTGGGGGAGCGTCATGGCGGGAACCAGTCACGGAATGACCTCTCCCACCGACACCCAGGCTCGCCCGGGCACGGACGGGCAGGCGGCCCCCGCCACCGAGCCGTCCGACTACGGCGCCCTCAACCTCACCTATCTGGCACTGCTCGCGGCCGTGGTTGCCGCGACGAGCCGCCGCGCCGACGATCGCGCTGCGATCCGCGGACGCGACCTGCCACCGCTGGGGCTCGCGACCTTCGCCCTGTCGAAGACGGTCGCGCGCGAGAAGATCGGCACCTGGGTGCGAGACCCCTTCGTGGAGGAGAGCACCGACCACCGCCCGGGCGCGCCCCGCGGCCACGGCCTCCGGCACGCGGTCGGCGAGCTCTTGACCTGCACGCGCTGCGTGGGCGCCTGGGCGGCGCTCGGGGTCGTCGGCCTGCGCGCGGCCTCGCCACGGGCGGGCCGGGTCGCCACCGCGGTGCTGGCCACCGCGGGGATCAACGACTTCCTGCAGGCGGGGTTCCGGTACGCGACGGAACGGGCGGACGCGGCAGGGCGCTGAGGGCCGGCCCCGGCGCCTCCGCAACCGTCGCCTACAACCGCGGAAGCGGCTGCTCCCACTCGAGCAGGGGCGCGAAAAGGTCGCCGCGCTCGGCGATGCGCGCGAGCACGGCCTCGGAATCGAAAGCAAGCTCCTGCGGGTCACCCGCCTCGAGAGCGGCCTCGAGCTCCGTCCAGGCGACCGGCGTCGACACCGTCGGCCGCTCGCGGGCGCGCAGCGAGTAGACGCTCACGGTCGTCTTGTGCTGGTCGTTCTGGCTCCAGTCGACGAGCACCTTCCCCTCGCGCAGGCTCTTGCGCATGCTCGAGACCACGAGCTCGGGCCGGCGGCGCTCGAGCAGCTGGGCCACCGCCTGGGCGAACGGCTTGGTCTCGGCGTAGGTCGTCTCGACGTTGAGCGGGAAGTAGACCTGCACGCCCTTCGAGCCCGAGGTCTTGGCCAGACCCTCGAGGCCGAGCGGCTCGAGCAGGTCGCGCAGGGCGAGCGCCACGCGCGCGCAGGTGAGGACGTCGGCCGGTGGGCCGGGGTCGAGGTCGAAGACCATCGCCGTCGGTCGCTCGATCGGCGTGGCGAGCGACAGCGAGGTGTGAAGCTCGAGGTCGGCGAGGTTGGCGAGCCAGACGAGCGTGGGCAGGTCCTCGGCGAGGCAGAAGTCGACGATCCGGTCCTCGGAGCGAATGGCGATCGGCGCGGTGCGGACCCAGTCGGGGCGGTGCGAGGGGCACTGCTTCTCGTAGAAGTGGCTGGCCTCGACGCCGTTCGGATAGCGCTTGAGGGTGAGCGGGCGGCCGCGCAGGTGGGGAAGGACCGCCGGTGCGACCCGGGTGTAGTAGTCGATCACGGCGGCTTTGGTGAATCCGACCTGCGGGTAGAGGACCTTGTCGAGGTTCGACAGCCGCAGCGGCCTGCCCTCGACATCGATCTCGACCGGTCGGCTCACGCGCGGCTGCGCGAGGAAGGACTCGCTGCGGCGCGGCCGCCTCCTGCGTCGCCCGCGCTTGGCCCGCCTCCGCCGTCGCGGGCCCCCGCCAGGCTCGCCTCGAGGGCGGCCATCAGGTCGGGAGCCGGCTGCGGGCGCTCGGGCTCGGCCTCGGTGACGACCTCCTCGCCGCGGGCCTTGCAGTCGATCAGCTCGAGCACCCGCTCGCGGCGCTCGTCGTGGAGGCGCTCGGGCTCGAACTCGGCCGACAGCGACTCGACGAGCCGGCACGCCATCTCGACCTCCCGGTCGGTGACATCGCCGCTAGCGGCCGGCGCATCGAGCTCGTCGCGCGGCACGACCTCGTCGGGGAAGAGCATGGTCGCCACGGTGAGGGCCTCGCCGACGGCGCGGATCGCCGCGAGGTGCTCCTTGGTGCGGATGACCACCCGCCCGATCGCCACCTTGCCGGAGCTCGCCATGGCTCGGCGCAGGAGGTCGTAGGGCTTGACGGCGACGTCGCCGTCGGGCGTCGCGTAGTACGAGGCGTCGTAGAGGATCGGGTCGATCTCCGCCAGGTCGACGAAGCGCTCGATGTCGATCGTGTGAGTGCGCTCGGGGTCGAGGCGCTCGAGCTCCTCGTCTGTGACGACCACGTGGCGCCCGCCCTCGATCTCGTAACCGCGCACGATCTCGTCGTGCGGCACCTCGCGCTCCTCGACCGAGCAGAAGCGGCGGTGTTGGATGCGCGCGCCGTCCTCGGCGTGGAGCTGATGGAAGTGGACGTCCTGGCGCCGCACCGCGGAGACCAGCCGGATCGGCACCGTCACGAGCCCAAAGGAGATGGCGCCGGTCCAGATCGATCGCGGCATGGGGGCTCTTACCCGGCCGGCGAGTGCTCGCCACCGGTAGTCGAGCCGCCGGCCCCGGTGCCCGCGGCTTCGGCCTCCCTCCCCACGGGCTCGCGGGTCACCTCGCGAGGATCCTTGTCGTCGCGCAGGCCGAGGTAGCGCGGTGCGCGCAGCGTGCCGGTGTGGGTCCACTCGGCAAACCCCACCTCGGCTACGAGCTCGGGCTCGCAGTAGGTCGCCTCTTTGGGGGGTCGGGCCCCGGCTGCGAACGGGCTCGTCTGGCGGGCGAGCGGATCGAGCAGCTCGGCGAGCCGCGCAAGCTCGGCCTCGTCGAATCCCGTGCCGACGCGACCGACGTAGCGCAGGCGCGGCTCGTCGCCGGGCTCGTTCGGCTCATAGACGCCCGCGAGCAGTGCACCGAGGCGGCCGCCCCGGGCGCCGTGGCCCGGAAGCCACCCGCCGACGACCACCTCCTGGCGACGCACGTTCTTGATCTTGAGCCACGCGCCGCTGCGTCGCCCCGTCTCGTAGCGGCTGTCGAGGCGCTTGGCCACGATGCCCTCGAGTCCCTGGTCGCGGCTCGCGCCGAGCAGGGCCTGTCCGTCGCCTGCGTGGTAGGCGGGCGTCTGCCAGTGCGGGCCCTCGAGCTCGAGGGCCTCGAGCAGCTCGCGACGCTCCGCGTAGGGGAGGTCGACGGTCGAGCGACCATCGAGGTGGAGGAGGTCGAAGGCCATGTAGACCACGGGGGCGTCGTTCATTCGCCGGCGCACGGCGCTGTCGGACGCCAGGTGCATGCGCCGCTGGAGGCGGCCGAAGTCGGGCCGCCCGTCGCCGTCGAAGGCGACGACCTCGCCGTCGAGCACGGCCTCCCGGGCACCGAGCGTCGCGCCGATCCCGCGCAGCTCCGGGTAGCGCGGGGTGACATCGTTGCCGCTGCGGGCCGTGAGCTCGATGCGCCCCCCGCTTGCGTACAGGAGCGCGCGTACGCCGTCCCACTTGATCTCGAAGGCCCAGCGCCCGTCGTCGGGAGGCACATCGCCGACGCGCGCCCGCATCGGCTCGAGGCCGCGCGGCAGCGGCTCGTGCTTGGGATCCTGGGGCGGGTCCATGCGGTGGATCATCCAGTTCTCGCCGCGGGTCTGGAACAGGACGTAGCGACCCTGGAGGCGCTCGCCATGGAGGGTCACCATCACCTCGTCGTCGCGGAACTTGTGGCACTCGTAGGTCCCCTGGTCCCATATCGTCACCGTGCCGGCGCCGTAGGAGCCCGCCGGGATCTCGCCGGCGAAGTCGATGTAGTCAAGGGGGTGGTCCTCGGTATGGACGGCCAGGCGGTTGTCGCTCGGATCCGGCGGGATGCCCCGGGGCACGGCCCAGGAGACGAGCACGCCGGCGCGCTCGAGGCGGAAGTCCCAGTGCAGGCGGCGGGCGTGGTGCTCCTGGACCACGAATCGAAGGCGCTCATTCGGCGGCGTCTCGGCCGGGCCGCCCTCGGTGAGGCCCGGCTCGGGCGTGCGCTCGGGATGCCGCTTGGCGCGGTAGGCGCCGAGGCGGTTCGCGGGAGTCACCGCCCCTCCCGACGAGCAGTGGTCAGCCCCGGTCCGAGACCGTCTCGAGACCCTCTCGCGCGGCGCAGTGGGCACAGCAGAAGAACCTGCCGTCGCCTTCGACCCCGTGACCGATCACCCGTACCCCGCAGTGCTCGCAGGTCGGGGCGAGCGCGTGGATCGCGCACTCGAAGGAGTCGAAGGTGTGGGTAGCTCCGGCGGCCGTGACCTCGATCGCCTTGTCGTAGTCGTTCCCGCATACCTCGCACTGGGCCATCGGGTTGCTCCTCTCGGTATGGGCGGCGGTGGCTCACGCTTGCCCGCGCGCGGTGGGGGCGAAACCGCTCTTTACCGGGACGCGCGGCCTACGCCGGTAAGGAACTCGCGGATGCGGAGGGGACCGCCCGTGCGCGGGGACAGGGGCGGTGTCTCGACGCCCTCGGACGCGCGCATGCCCTCGATCAGCTCGAGCAGCGCCTCGCCGCCCGTGTGCCGCGGCTCCCAGCCGAGCTCGCGCCGAGCACGGCCTGTGTCCATGAGGGGCACTCCGAGGGCCATGTCTACCCAGCCGGGCGGCGTCGGCTGGAGTCGGGCCTTCCAGGAGAGCTTCGCCGCGCCCCGCAGCGCTGCGGGCGGCACCGGCACCGGGCGCGCGCCGAGGAGGCGGCCGAGCTCGGGCGGGTCGAGAACCGGCTCCGCCGCGACGTTGAAGGCGCCGTGTGCGCTGCCCGTCACGGCGAGCGCGTACGCCTTCGCGACGTCGAGGGAGTGCACGGCCTGAAAGCGCAGCCCCTCGGTGTCGGGGACGACGGGGATGAGGGAGGGGCGTAGGAGCGAGGTGGGGACGAGCGGCCCGGCGAAGAGGCGCCGGACCCCGGACCCGGCGGCACCCTTGAAGATGAGACCCGGGCGCAGGCGCACGGTGCGCGTACCGGGCGACTCCTGCTCGATGCGGTCGAGCAGACGCTCGACCTCCGACTTCTGGCGCGAGTAGAAGGATGAGGCGATGCCGTCGGTGGGCCAGCTCTCGTCGACGCGACGGTCCTTGGGCCCGGGCGAGTAGGCGCCCACCGAGGACGCGTAGACGAGCGCCGGCACCCCCGCCTCGTCGACGGCCCGAAAGACGCGGCGGCTGCCGTCCACGTTGGCGCGGCGGGTGATCCGCAGGTCGCGCGAGGGCTGGATCAGCCAGGCCAGGTGGACGACTGCGTCGGCACCACGGAAGTGGGGGGCGAGGTCGTCCCCGGCCACGTCGGCGGTGGCGAAGGTCGTCTTCGCGAAGTCGGCTGCGGGCCGCCGGCGGGCCAGGCCGAGGATCGACTCGACCTCGGGCGCCTCGCCGAGGGCTCGTAGCACGCTCGTGCCTGCGTTCCCGGTGGCGCCGGTGACGACGACTCGCATGGAGCGCGCCCTACCCGCGCCGGTTGGGACGAAACCGAGCGGATCGCGGATTGCCGGCAGGGGCCCGAGTTGCCACGAGCCGCTGCGCGTCGCCCACCTCAGCGGAGGTTGGCAGCCTGGATGTAGCCCCACCGTTTCGCGTTCGGCACGTAGACCTCGACCCAGTGGCCGTTCGATCGGGTACGGCCGGTGACGTCGACCGTCCAGCGAGGGAACAGGTTGCCGACGAAGTTCGCCGGGTCGCGCAGCGTCGCGGTGCTGCCGATCCGCTGGCGACGGACCACCCGCGCCGGGGTGACGCTGAAGTCGACCGTCCGCCACCCGGACGCCCGCTGGCTGCGGCCCTCGAGGATCCGGCTAGGCACTGGCCGCCCGGCGGGGTAGTCCGTCTGCCGGACCGACCGGCCGAGGCAGCCCCTGGGCGTGAAGCCCCACCAGGGGAACGTCCTCTTTGCCCGGCTGGGATCCGAGATCAACGCCCACCGGCTGTTGACGTTGTAGCGCCAGATGATCGAGCGACCGGCGGGGACGTGCCAGATGCGGCCGCTGTTGCCCACCACACCTGGCTTCGGGTAGTTCGGGTAGACTGTGCAGGTGCTCTTCGTCGCGTAGCGGATCAGGAGCTTTTTCCTGCGGGCGGCGGCCGCGGCGTATGTCGAAGGAGCGGACGCGGCTGCCGGCAGGGACGCGGAGGCGGGCCTCGCCGTGGCGCCGGTGTCCCCGAGCAGCGCCACCGCGACTGCGGTCGCGAGGCCGACCGCGAGCAGCGCAGCGTTCCTCAGTCTCATGCGAACTCCTCATGGGAATTTGGACCCGGTCATCGGAACAGCCACCCTAGCCCGTATACGGCTCTCGTCCCGCCGAGGCTGTACGCCGGACCCTGAGGCAGGTGGCAGCCCGCGCAGCGCTTCGAGTACCTCGGCGACGGAGATCTCGAGCAGTCCGGGATCGGTCTCGGCTGCGTGTGGGTCGCCGGTCTGGCCCGACCACAGGGCCCGGTGCCACGGGCGCTCGGCCGGCGGACCCCAATCGTGCGGCGAGGTGGGGCCGAAGAGCACGACCGACCGGGTACCGAACGCGGTGGCCAGGTGGCCCACACCCGTGTCGCCGCAGACCACTCGATCGGCGGCGGCGACAACTGCCGCGAGCTCGAGCAGATCGGTGCGGCCCGCGAGGACCGCAGCGGAGGAGAGTCCCGCCTCGCGCGCCACCACGCGCGCCAGCTCGACCTCGCCGGCCGAGCCGGTGACGACGACCTCTCGGTCGGCGCCGCGCTCGGCACGGGCCACGGCGGAAAAGCGCTCGGACGGCCAGCGCCGGGCCGCGCTCGCGGCGCCGGGATGGACGACGGTGACACCGCGGCCGGAGGGGCTCGACTCCGGGCAAGGCAGATCCAGCCGACTCGGGTCGGCGGGAATCCCCGCCTCCTCGAGCAACCGGCACCAGCGCACGACCTCGTGCTCCGCCGCTCGCCATGTCGGTCCGCCGCGGCTCTCCGGCGCCTCGGGATGCTCAAAGGCGAGCAGCCGCCGCGGGCGTGCGGTGAGGAGCACGCCATGGCTCTGCGGTCCGCGCCCGTGGAGGTTGACCGCGACGTCGGCGCCGTGGAGGGTGGCGGGAAGCGGCGCGAGCGGACCGGTGTCGACCACCTCGTCGACGGCTTCGCTCAGGTGAGCAAGGGGAGCGAGCGCGTGCGGGGCGGCGAGGATCAGTCGGTGAGCGGAGAAGGCCTCCCGCAGTGCTCGCAACGCGGGTAGGGCGGTCAGGAGGTCGCCCAGGCCGAGCGCCCGCAGGGCCACCAGCGACGGCCGGGCCCCGTTCCGTGCGCGACTTCCTACGGCGGCCAGGACGACTCCAGCGACGGGCAGACCACCATCTCGCGCAGCTCGCAACCCGGCGGTTGGCGCAGCGCGAACACGACGGTCTGGGCGACGTCCTCGGGGCGGTTGAGCTGGGCGTCGGCGGGCGGGCGGTACTGCTCCGGGCGCCCGTCGAAGAAGGCGGTCTGCATCCCACCGGGGATGAGCAGCGTCACGCCGACCCGACCGGCGGTCTCGACGGCCAGTGACCGCGTGAAGCCGACGACTCCGAACTTGCTCGCGCAGTAGGCCGTCGCGTCGCTCACCGCGCTCAGCCCGAGCGTCGAGCCGACGGTCACGACCTTCCCCCGCGAGCGCTCCAGGTGAGGCAGGGCAGCGCGAACCACGGCCGCGGTGCCGACCAGGTTGACGAGCACGATCCGCTCCCAGCGCTCGGCCTCGATGCGGTCGAACGGCGCGGGCTCGTCCATGGCCGCGGCGGTGACGACCGCGTCGAGGCCCCCGTGGCGCTCGGCCGCCCGCTCGACCGCGGCCTCGGCGGCGCGCCCGTCGGCGAGGTCGACCTGCTCGTGCTCGAGGCCGGCGGGGGGCTCGTGGCGGTCGAGGACCACCGGGGTCCCGCCCTCGGCGGCGACGACCCGGGCGATCGCCGCGCCGAGCCCCGACGCGCCTCCGGTCACGACGACGGTCCCCAGCTCAGCTTGCGCCACGGAGAGCGACCTCCTCGATCAGTCGGGTGGTGGACCGCCCGGCGACGTAGGGGAGGACGACCGTCTGCCCTCCCTGGCGCTCGAGCACCGCCGTCTCGGGCAGCGCTCGACCGGCGTAGTCGCCGCCCTTGGCGAAGACGTCGGGCCGCAGGCGCTCGAGAGCCGCCGCCGGGGTGTCCTCGTCGAAGACGACGACGGCGTCGACCGGATCGAGCGCGGCGAGCACAGCGGCGCGGTCGGCCTGCTCGACGAGCGGCCGGTCGGCGCCCTTGAGCCCGCGCATCGACGCGTCGGAGTTGAGCAGCACGACGAGGCAGTCACCGAGCGCGCGCGCGGCGCGCAGGACGCTCACGTGGCCGGCGTGCAGGAGGTCGAAGCAGCCGCCGGTGGCGACCACGGTGCCGCCGCGGGCACGCACGCGATCGGCCAGGGCGAGCGCCGCACCTTCGCCGACGTTCTCGCCAGGCGACTCGGCGCCGGCCCGCGCCGCCGAACGCAAGCTCTCCCCGAAAGCCATCCCCGCACCCCCCGCCGCCACGAACTCCGAGGCCGCCGCGACCGCGCCGGCCACGGCTGCGGACGGCAGCTCTCCGCCGGCTAGCGCCATCGCCGCGCGCGAGGCGAAGCGGTCCCCCGCTCCGCACGGGTCACCGACGGCGGCGGTCGCCGGCGCGGGTACGACGAGCGGCGGTCCGTCGGCCCCGGCCAGCAGCGCTCCCTCGCCGCCCCGGGTAACGCAGACGTAGGCGGCACGCCAGCGGCGAGCGAGCTCGGCGGCGCACCGCGCGAGGTCTGAGCCGTGCTCGCCCCGGGACCCGGCGAGTCCGACGGCCTCGGCGGCGCTGGGGGTCACGAGCAGCGATCCCGCCACCGGCTCCGGCCCCCTCGGATGAGGGTCCCAGACCAGCGGGACGGGCACGAGCACGCGAGCGAGCGCCTCTCGCAGCTCCCCGAGCGCGGCGATCCCGCGCCCGTAGTCGGAGACGAGCACCGCTGCGGCCGCGGATATCGCGTCGCTCGCGGCGGCGAGCTGTGGCGGCGAGGCGCGCACGGCGCCGTGCTCCCGTGCACCCCGGTCGAGGCGCAGAAGCGTTCGGCCTCCGACTCGCACGCGCACCTTCTCGGGAGTCGGTCCGTCGAGGGTCAGCTCGATCAGATCGACCCCGGCGCCACGAAGCAGGTCGCGCAGCTCCTGCGCCGATCCGTCGTCGGCCAGCGCGGTCACGAGCCGCACCGGCCGCTCGCCCTCGGCGGCCGCCAGAGCCGCCGCGAGCGCCGCACCGCCGGGCCGGGCATGCTCGACCGGATCGTCGACGACCGGGACAGGCGCCTCCGGGCTCAGGCGCTCGACCGTTCCCTCGAGGTCTCGGTCGAGCAGGGCGTCCCCGAGGACGACGAGCGCAGCGCCCGCTTGCGTGCTCACCCGAGGTCCCAAGTGGCGCTCGCGATAGCTCCGACGGCTCCCACGCGAGTGTCCACGCCTTCGCACAGCAGATGCACGGCGACCAGGTGGCACTCCTGGATGGTCGCCACCGAGGGTGCGTCGACGCACACCGCGTCGTCACAGAGCGCGGCGAGGGCACAGGAGCGAGGCCCGGTGAGCGCCCACGTCTCGAGCTCCATCTCGTTGGCGGCCTCGACCGCGGCCAGCACGTTGGTGCTGATTCCCGAGGTCGAGAGCGCGACGAGCACGTCGCCCGGGCGCCCGTGGGCGCGAACCTGGCGCGCGAAGGCCTCGTCGGGCCCATAGTCGTTGCCGATCGCGGTCAGGCTCGAGGGATCCGCGTGCAGGGCTATGGCCGACAACGGCGGACGGTCGTCGCGGTAGCGCCCCACGAGCTCGCCGGTCAGATGCTGCGCCTGTGCCGCGCTGCCGCCGTTGCCCACGGCGAGCAGGCGGCCACCCCCGACGAGCGTGCCCGCGAGCCGCTCCGACCACCGCTCGAGGCGGCCGAGCTCGCGCTCGAGCTCGCCGAGGCCGCCCGCGAGCGCGAGCAGGTGCTCTCGCCCCGCGGTCACGCGCGAGCCTCCTCGAGCCGCGCCTGCGCTCCGGCGACCACGCCCGCGTAGGCGTCGAGCGTGGCCCCGGCGATCCGGTCCCAGCCGTAGCGCTTGCGTGCCCGGCGCGCTCCCGCCGTCCCGAGCGCCCGCGCTCGCGCCGGGTCGGCGGTCAGGGCGCCGATCGCACCCGCGAGCCGGTCCGGGTCGCGCGGCGGGACGTGGACGCCCGTAGCGCCGTCGGTGACGGTGTCGATCAGCCCTCCGACGCTCGAGGCCACGACCGGCACACCGCAGGCCATGGCCTCGAGGGGGACGATGCCGAACGGCTCGTACCACGGTACGCAGACCGCCACGTCGGCGGAGCGAAGCAGCGCGGGCAGCTCCTCGCGCGCCACCCGGCCGCGGAAGTCGACCCGGTCGACCACACCGGCACGCTCGGCCAATGCCCGCAGCCGACAAACCTCCGGGTCGGCCGCGAGCTCCGCACGGTCGGGCCCGCCGGCGATGACGAGCTCGGCCTCTGGCAGGTGCGCGAGCGCCTCGACGATGTCGCCGACGCCCTTGCGCTCCACCAGCCGGGCGACGGCCAGCACGCGCGGGCGGGTGCGTCCGCTGCGCTGCGGTCGCGGATCGGCCGGCCCGTCGGGCCGGAAGTGGTCGACATCGACGCCACAGGGCACGACCTTCACGCGCCGCCGGTCCGCCCCAAGGCGTACGAGCTCGAACAGCTCGTCGGTGCACGTGGCGACGATGCGGTCGGCCTCCGCGAGGATCCGGTCCTCGATCTCGAGCCGGCCCTGCGGGCTCGGGTCAGCCGCACCCTGGTACCGGCGCTTGACCAGCCCGAGGGCGTGGAAGGTCTGGACGACGGGGATCCCGAGCGGCGGCGCGGCCTCGAGCGCCGCGAGCCCCGACATCCAGAAGTGGGCGTGGACGAGGTCCGGCGGCTCGCGCTCCCAGCTCGCGCGTAGGTCGGCGGCGAATGCGTTCATGTACGGCAGCAGCTCGTTCTTCGAGACGATCCGGGCCGGACCCGCGTCGACGTGGTCGACGACCACCCGCGGGGCGAGCGCGACGCGACGCGGCGCCGCGCCATCCTCCCGGCGCGTGTGCACGACGGTCTCCACTCCGCGGCGCCCGAGGGCCGCGGCGAGCGCGCCCACGTGCACGTTCTGACCGCCGGCGTCGACGCCGCCGAGAGCCGCGAGCGGGCTCGCGTGCTCGGAGACCATCGCCACCCTCACGCCACCACCTCCGCGAGCAGGTCGTCCCAGTCGGCCAGGAAGCGATCGAGCCCGTAGCGATCGAGCGCCGCCGCCCGCGCCGCCCGTCCGCGCTCGTGTGCCTCCTCGGGGTCATCGATCAGCCGCCCGAGCGCGCCGGCGAGCACCTCGATGTCGTTGGAGACGATCCCCGCCCCGGCGGGGACGGCCTCGGGCACCTCGGTCGTGCCGAGCGCGACGATCGGCATGCCGAGGTGCATCGCCTCGAGCAGCGACAGGCCGAGCGAGGTCCAGCGGATCGGGTGTAGGTAGGCGCGACGGCGGGCCATCTCGGCGTGGAGCTCGCCGTGCGGGAGGTCGCCATGCCCGCCGATCGCCTCGGAGTCCATTCCGAAGACGTCGAGCGGAACGCTGCCGTTCAACCGGGGCAGGAGGTCGGTCCCGGTGACGCGACCCCGCCGGCGTGCCTCGTTGACCACCACGGCCGCGCGTGCGAGCTCGCCCGTGTAGTGGTGGCCAGGGTCGACGATCCCGTGCTCGACGACGCGCGTCGGGGTCGAGCCCGTATCCCAGAACAGGTTGTTGAAGTGGGTCACGTGGACCAGCGTGAGATCGGAGCGGCCAGCAACGGGATGGCGCATCTCGGCGATCCGCCCCTGCGGCGAGGAGTGCTCGACGTAGACGGCGGGAAGGTCGCGGCCGGGTCGCCGCCCGCCGAGCCACCGCTCGGCGAGGACCTCGAGCTCCTCGGGGCGCTGGAGGACGACGACGTCGACGTCCGCCGCTGCGGCCTCCGCCGGCGTGACCTCGATCGCGCTGTCGGGCCACGCGTAGGTCTGCGCGCGCCCCCGGCCCTCGGGCCCGCGGTCGGGGACGACCGGGACGAGGTACTCGTGTGCTCCGTGGACAAAGGCGGTGGTCCACGAGCCGTGGACGTGCCACAGGAGGATCCTCACGCGGCCGCTCCGATGGCCACCGGCGTCTGGGCGTGGGACCCGCTCGCCCGCGGCGCGAGCCGCTCGACCGAGGCCACGACCCGGGCCGTCGAGACGCCCTCCAGGCACGGATGCCCCGGGACCGGGCACTCCCGCGCGCGGCAGCCCGCGCACGGGACCTCCACGTGCAGCACCTCGTGCGCGACCTTCCACGGGCGCCAGCGGACCGCCGGAACCGTCGGTGCGAACAGCGACACGACGGGCGTCCCCACCGCGGCCGCCAGGTGCGCGGGACCGGTGTTGCCGACGACGACCGCCTCCGCGCCCGCCAGGACATCGGCCAGACCGGCGAGGCTCGTGGCGCCGCCGAGATCGACGACGCCCGGTCGCGCCGTCCCCGCGACCCGCGCGGTGAGGTCGATCTCTCCGGGGGAGCCTGTGACCACGACACGCCGCCCGGCTTCGACGAGGGCCTCGACGAGCTCGGCGTTGCGTTCCGGAGCCCACGCCCGCGCGGGGACCGAGGCGCCGGGGTGCACGACCACGTACGGGACCTCGGGCGACATCGCCGATCCCGCGCTCGACGACCGTCGGATGGCCAGCCGCCCCTCGTCGCCCGGGGGCAGCTCGTACCCGCACGCTCCCACGAGCGACAGTCCCCGCTCGACCTCGTGGACACGGTCGCTCACGCCGTGGCGCACGTCGAGCAGCGAGCCCGGGTAGTCGGTGCTCGTTGCCGCCACGAACCGCACGCCTGCGAGTCGCAGCAGAAGCGCGAGCGGGAGGGGGCTCTGGTGGTGGGAGGTGAGGACGATCGCGCGGTCGATACCACGGCGGCCCAGCTCGTCCACGAGCCCGAGCTCAAGCTCGGGGTCCACCGCTGCGGGCTCGGGGTCGATCCAGGGGGCGCGGTGGACAAGCAGCTCGTCCACGCCCGGCAGGAGCTCGGCGGCGGCGCGTCCGCGCGGCCCGCAGAGCATCGTCACCCGCTCGGCGTGTGCGGCGACCGCCCGCACGGCCGGGCCGGTGAGCAGCACATCACCCTCGTTGTCGAGGCGCGCGACGACGACGTGTCCACCGCGCGGGGTCACGGCACCTCCCCGATCAGGAGCGCGACGGCCGCCTCGAGGTCGGCGGCGACCTCGGTCGCCGCGGCGACCTCCTCGCCACGCGTGCGGGGCGTGGGCACGAGCACCCCGCGTGCGCCGGCCGCCCGCGCGGCGTCCACGTCGGCGCCGATGTCGCCGATCACCGCGCAGCGCTCGGGCGCCACGCCGAGCCGGGCCGCGGCCTCGAGGACAAGCCCCGGAGCGGGCTTGCGGCACTCGCACCCCTCCTCGGGCCCGTGCGGGCAGACCGCCCACGGCCCGAGCGGGCCGAGCAGCTCCTCGACGCGGCGGTTGACCCGCGCCAGGTCGCCGGCGGCGATCAGCCCGCGCCCCACGCCGCTCTGATTGGAGACGACGCCGAGCGGGAGACCGACGGCGCGCAGGCGGTCGAGGGCGGCGCGGGCTCCGGGCACGGCGTCGACCCGGGCCGGGTCTCCGTTGTAGGGGACGTCGACGATCAGGGTACCGTCGCGGTCGAGGAGCACGGCGTCGGGACGGTCGGCGGGCGGGTGCCTGCGCTCTCGCGAGGGGTGATGCGCGCGGGCGGTGTCGCCGGGCGGATCCTGCGGCTGCGGCGTGGGATGAGGGGCGCGCGCGGTGTCGGCGAGCAGCCGCCGCCGGCGCGCGAGGCCTCGCGCGAAGTGCCATGCGGCCGCGGGCGGGAGCACCGCGCTCGTCGAGATCATCTTCAACATCTCAGGGGACGCTCTTGGACCGGGAGCGATCCGCGCCCACGCGAGCTCGCCGGTCCCCGCCGCCCAGGCGAGCGCGCCGGCCAGGGCGAGGCGCCGCCGACCCGCCGCACCCGCCGCGATCGCGGCGGCGCCCGCCGCGACCGTGACCAGGTGCCGGCGCAGCCGCCCGGGCGGAGCGCCCGCAGCGGCGCGCCAGTCCCGCCCGTGGAGCGCGCGCATGAGCACGTCGTCGGCGTTTCCCGCCTGCAGGCGCACGCTCACCCAGCGATCGGCCGGGCGCACCGGGTGGGTCACCGCTCGCCCGCCTCGCTCGATGCTCCAGCCGGCCCTCACGAGGCGCAGCCCGAGATCCGAGTCTTCGCGGTAGGCGCGCTCGAAACGTTCGTCGAAGCCGCCGACCGTGGCGAGGGCGGCGCGACGGTAGGCCAGGTCCGCGGTGGCCCAGCGCGCGCGCTCGAGCCCGGCGACGTTGCGCTCCCAGTCGGTGGGAGGGCGGTCCGGCGCCAAAGGGACGCGAACGACGCCCTGGCTGCCCGCCACCGACGCGGGGAGTGACCCGACGTCCTCGAGAAGCCGCTGCGCCCAGTTGGGCTCCGGCACCACGTCGTCGTCCAGGAAGGCCACCCACTTAGCCCCGGCGACCCGCCAGCCGGCGTTGCGTGCCGCCGCCGGCCCGCGCCCCGGCCCGGGGATGACCTCCGCGCCGACCGCCGGCAATGGCGCCGCCCCGTCGACCCCGGGCCGGTCGTCTACCACGATGGTCCGGCCCTCCAGCCGCTCGGCTACGCGACCGCCAACGAGCGCCTCGAGCAGCGCCGCCAGCGAGTCGCGACCCGCCGTGGGGATCACCACGTCGATCGCGGGGGAGGCGCTCAAGCCGCCACCTTCGCCGGCACCGTCGCGGCTGAGGGCCCCGGCGCCCCGGCTCGCCGCACGACGAACGGGCCGATGGCCAACAGGTCCACCGGCGCCGAGCCGAAGCACTCGAGCGCGTCGCGCGGGTCGTCGACCATCGGCCGCCCGGCCGTGTTGAGGCTCGTGTTGACCACCGCCGGCACACCCGTGCGCCGCTCGAACCCTTCGAGCATGCGCGCCACGAGCGGCTCCTCCCGCCCGTCGACGGTCTGGATGCGAGCCGTTCCGTCGACGTGGACGACCGCCGGGATCCGCGCCCGCCACTCCTCGCGCACGCGATGGGTGAAGAGCATGTAGGGGCTGGGCAGGGGGCCGCTCGAGAAGATCATCTCCGCCCGCTCGGCGAGCACCATCGGGGCCACCGGGCGGAACTGCTCGCGACCCTTGACGTCGTTGAGGCGCTCGAGGTTCGCCTGCGAGCGCGGGTCGGCCAGCAGGCTGCGGTGACCAAGCGCGCGCGGGCCGAACTCGCTCCGTCCCTGGAACCACGCCACGATCTCGTCGTCGGCGAGCGCCTCGGCCACCGCCTCGGCCACGTCGGGCGGGCGCTCGTAGGCGATGCCGGCGGTCTCGAGCCGGCTCGCCAGCTCGTCGTCCTCGAACCCGCGCCCGAGCGCAGCGGTCGGCATCCGGCGGACCTCGTCACCGAGCTCGCGGGCCGTGTGCAGGGCGGCGCCGAGCGCGGTGCCCGCGTCCCCGGCTGCGGGCTGGACCCAGATTCGCTCGAACGGCCCCTCCTCGAGCAGGCGCGAGTTGGCGACGCAGTTGAGCGCCACCCCGCCGGCCATGACCAGGTCGCGGTCGCCGGTCTGGGCGTGGAGCCACCGGACGAGCTCGAGCAGCACCTCTTCGAGGCGGCGCTGCACGCTAGCCGCGAGGTCGGCGTGCTCGGGCTGCCAGTCCTCACCGCGAGTCAGCCGGGGGACGAGCGCCTCCCACTCGATCGGTGCGACCGTGAAGCCGCCGTCGCCGGTGGTCGTGACCGCCTCGCGTAGCTTCGGAAGGAAGGCCGGCCGCCCGTAGGAGGCCATCGCCATCACCTTGTACTCGTCGGAGGAGCGCCGGAAGCCGAGGTGCTCGGTCACCTCCTCGTACATCAGGCCGAGCGAGTGGGGGAGGTGCTGGGCGGCGAGGACGGTCAGCGAGCCGCGCCCGTCGGCTCGCCCGGCCAGATGCGAGGCATTCTCACCGCGCCCATCGACCACGAGCACGCTCGAAGCGCCTTCGAAGGGACTCGCGAGGTAACCCGAGGCAGCGTGCGCCGTGTGGTGGGCCACGAAGCGCACGCACGCCGGGTCGAGGCCCGGCAGCGAGGCTCGGAGGAAGAGCGGCGCCCTCCGGGCGAAGAGCGTCCGCAGGCCCTCCCAGTCGTCGCGGGTCAGGTCCGCGCCGGCCGGCGCAGCGAGCGCCGGGTCGTAGGAGTAGGCGACGGCGTCGAGGTCGCCGGGGTCGAGAGCGGCCTGCTCGAGGCAGAACCGCATCGCGCCCTCCGGCAGCTCCCACGTCGAGAACGGCACGGGAGACTTCCCGTGCTTGCGCCGGCTGAAGCGCTCCTCCTCGGCGGCCGCCACCGTCACCCCGTCGACCACGATCGCCGCGGCGGGGTCGTGGAAGACGGCATTCACTCCCAGGACCTTCACGCTTCTCCTGGAAATCCGCGTCGAACTCTCGACATCGAAGAAAGGCCTTCCCCCCTTCTCTTCTCCGAAACGTGAGCCCCCGGACCGCGGGGTCGCCGACGCGGCCTCCTACTCGCTCGATCGGACGAGCGGCGTCTCCTCGATCCGCTGAAGCAGCTCCTCGAGCGACCCGAAGACGACTGCCGCCCCCGCCTCGTCCAGCTCTTCGCGGCTGAAGCCGCCCGTGAGCACCCCGACACTCTGGATCCCGGCGCGTTCGGCGGCCTGGCAGTCCCAGGTCGAGTCCCCCACGAGCACCGCGTCCCCCTGCCCACTGCTGCGTTGGAGCGCCACCTCGACGAGGTCGGGCGCCGGCTTGCTGGTCTCGACGTCCGCTGAGCTGGTCCAGGCGTCTGCGAGCTCGCGGGCGTCGAGCAGGTCGACGTAGTGATCGACCTCGTATTCCTTGGCGGAGCTCGCGAGAATGATCTCGTGCCCGCGGTCCTTGAGCCCGAGGATCAGCTCGCGCGCGCCGGGGATCGGCGAAACCTCCGGCATCAGCTCCTTGTACAGCGGTCCCTCGGCGGCACGAACGTCGTCGCCGAGCTCGCGTTCGGCCTCGTCGCCCGCCAGGTCGGCCACGAGCTGATCACCGCCCATGCCCATGCGGAGGTGGATTCCCCACAACGGCAGGGTCACGCCCTGCTGGCGGAAGGCGCGATACCACCCGATCGCGTGGTGGTAGTTGGTGTCGGCCAGCGTACCGTCGATGTCGAGGATGGCGAGCGGCGGCACGGTCGGTTAGGTCCCCGCGCGCCGGGGTCCCGAAACCCAGCCCGAGGGCCGAGCGCGGGCTGCGGGACCCGTCTAGACTGTCGGGACCCGAGTAGACGTGCGAAGGGATCCTCGCTCGATGCAGGAGATGGTGATCTACGGAGTGAGCTTCGACATGGTCGGCAAGCAGCCGATCGTCCTGCTCAAGACCCGTGAGGGGAACAAGTTCCTTCCGATCTGGATCGGCCATCCCGAGGCCGCCGCCATACTGATGCGCCTACAGGGCGCGAGCACTCCGCGGCCGATGACCCACGACCTCATGAACGACATGCTCTCCGAGCTGAGTGTCTCGTGCGCGCGCGTGGCGGTCAACGAGCTGCGCGAGAACACCTTCTACGCCTCGATCACGCTCAACCTGGACGGCAAGGAGGTCGAGATCGACTCGCGGCCGTCCGACGCGCTCGCCCTCGCGGTGCGCACGAGCGCCCCGATCTTCGCCGCCGAGGACGTCATCGCCGAGTCGGCGATCGAGTTCGAGCACGAGGTCGAGGAGCAGGAGGAGGTCGTCGAGAAGTTCAAGGACTTTCTCGACAACGTCTCGCCGGAGGACTTCGCCGGGGGCGAGGGCGGCGGGGGGCGCGGGTAGCACCGAACAGCGGGACGGCCACGAGCCCGGCGCCGGCTCGTGCAGCTCGCCCCAACGGCCGGGCCTCGAGCAGCAGCACGCCGGCCGACCTGATCGCCGTAACGAGGCTGCGTCACCCCGCGGCGCCCACCGCCCCCAGCGCCAGCGCCAGCTCCACGATCCGGCCGATCAGCTCGTCGAGTCCGATGCCGGCGGCCTCGGCGGCCTGGGGCACGAGGCTCGTTTCCGTGAGCCCGGGGATGGCGTTGGCCTCGAGCACGAACAGCTCCTCGCTTCCCTCCTCGAGCATCAGGTCGACGCGTGCGAAGCCCGCCAGCCCGAGCAGGTGATAAGTCCGGAGAGCGACCTCGTGGGCGCGCGCCGTGACCGCGGGCGCCAGCTCGGCGGGGCACACGAAGCTCGTCCGACCGATCTCGTAGCGGGCCTCGAAGTCGTAGAAGTCCTCGTCGCGCGGGACCGCTTCGACGATCGGCAGGGCGACCGGCCCGTCGGGGCCGTCGAGGATCGACACCGCGAGGTCGCGGCCGCGGACGTGGCGCTCGAACAGGACCCGGTCGGCGTAGGAGAAGGCGGCCACGAGCGCCGCCGGTACGTCGGCCGCGGCGCGCGCGAACTTGATTCCGAGCGCCGAGCCGCCCGTGGCGGGCTTGACCACGATCGGGAAGGAGAGGCGCTCCTCGATCGCCGGCAGGGCCTCGCCGGCTCCGAGCTGCTCGAAGGCCGTCTCGCTGAAGGCGACGAACTCGGGTGTGGGCAGGCCGGACTCGACGAGAAGGTGCTTGGTCAGCACCTTGTCCCAGGAGCGCAGGCAGGCGAGCACGCCCGAGCCGGTGAACGGGATCCCGAGCACGTCGAGCAGCTCCTGGATCGTGCCGTCCTCGCCGTCCTCTCCGTGGAGAGCGACGAACGCGGCGTCCGGGCTCGCGGCGCGCAGCCGGCCGATCACGTCGGCGTCCACGTCGATCCCGATCGCTTCGTGGCCGAGCCGCTCGAGCGCGTCCTCGACGCGTCCTCCCGAGCGCACTGATACCTGGCGCTCGAGCGAGCGTCCGCCCTTCAGGACGGCAATGCGGCTCACGCGCGGCCGCTGCGCCGCCGCATGGGGACGACCCGAGCGGCGAGCTCTTCGGTCGGTGGATCGGCCGCGAGGTCGGGAGAGGGGTGGGACGCCGTCGGCGCGCCCCGCGCCCGCTCCGCTGGCCGCCCCGGGGCTGCGCGTCGCCCGGTCAACGTCCCGTACAGCGCCACCTGCTCGGAGACCACCTTCCCGATCCGCCGCACCCCTTCGCGTACGGCATCCTCGCCGGAGCCCGAGAAGTTGAGCCGCATCGAGCTGCGCCCGCGCCCGTCGAGGTACGCTGCCTCACCGGGCACGAAGGCCACGTTGTCGCGCAGGGCGCGGGCGAGCAGATCTGTGGTGTCGATGAAGTCGGGGAGCGTCACCCAGATGAACAAGCCGCCCGCCGGCCGGGTCCATTGCGCCTCGGCCGGGAAGAACTCGGCGAGCGCGTCGAGCATGGTGTCGCGGCGAGCGCGGTAGATCTCGGTCAGCGAATCGACGTAGGCCCGCCAGGGACTCTCCTCGAAGTAGGCCTGGACCATGAGCTGCGAGAGCGTCGAGGTGCACAGGTCGGCCGCCTGCTTGCCGAGGTTCAGCTTCTCGAGCACGGGGGCGGGCGCGGCGACCCAGCCGAGCCGGATGCCCGGGGAGAGGATCTTCGAGAACGTGCCGAGGTACATCACGTAGATGCCTCCGTCGAGGGACCGCAGCGTCGGCTCGCGGCTGCCTTCGTAGCGCAACAGGCCGTACGGGTTGTCCTCGAGCACGAGCAGCTCGCGCCGGCGCGCGATCTCCACGAGCGTCCGCCGGCGCTCCAGCGACATCGTCACCCCGGCTGGGTTCTGGAAGCTCGGGATCGTGTAGACGAACTTCGGTCGCCGGCCCTCCCGCTCGAGGCGGTCGAGCGTCTCCTCGAGCAGGTCGACGCGCATGCCGTGCTCGTCGACGTCGATCTGCACGACGTCGGCCTCATACGACGAGAAGACGGGAACGGCGCCGGGGTAGGTCGGCGCCTCGGCGACGACCACGTCGCCCGGATCGATCAGGGTCTTGGTGACGAGGTCGAGGACCTGCTGGCCGCCGGTGGTCACGAGCAGGTCGTCGCCGTCGACCGCCATGTCCTCGGCCGCCATCACCTCGGCGATGCAGGCCTTGGTGTCGGCTAGCCCCTCGGTCGGACCGTACTGAAGCGCTCGCGCGCACGACTCGGCGGCGATCCGTGCGGCCACCGCGGCGAAGGTGGCAGGTGGGAAGGTGCTCGTGTCGGGAAGGCCCCCGGCCAGCGAGATCACCTCCGGGCGCGCGGTCACCGCCATCAGGTCGCGCATCGCCGACGAGCGCATGACACGGGTACGCGAGGCGAACAGCCCGGCGTACCGCTCGAGATCGCGCGAGGTCGAGCGGGTCGGGAGTTCGCCGCAGGCACGCCCGGACCTGCCGTCTCCGGCTCCGCGGCCAGTGCCCCCGCCCTGGGCGTCGTCTACAGTCATTGCGCTCCACTGAGCCTACAGGCCCAGACCGCCCCGCTTCCCCGAGATTCCCCTCTTCCTCGACATCGGCCAGGGCGCCGGCCTCGCCGGCGCGAGCGGAGTGCGTCCCTTCCTCCCCCCGCTGCTCGCGGGCGCCCTCGCCGGCGGCGACATCGGCCTCGACTACGAGGGGAGCTCGTTCGCCTTCCTCGAGTCGCCGGTCTTCCTGGCCGCCGTGCTCATCTTCGCGGTGATCGCCTATGCGATCGAGCGCGCCGGCGCGAGCCGCGGCCTCGAGGTGATGCTGCCCGTGGCCGGACTCGCGCTCGGAGCCCTGCTGTTCGCCGGGGCGCTCGCCGCGGGTGGCGCCGCGGCCTGGCCCGGGCTCCTCCTCGGAGCCGTCTGCGCCGCACTCGGCTACGTCGCCGTCGCGCGGCTCCTCGCCCGGGCGCGCCGGCGCACCGAGGGCTCGGCCGCCGGCCTGTTCGCCGTCTACGGCGACCTCGTCGCGCTCGTGCTGGCCGCGGTGTCGATCTTCGTGCCGCCGGTCGCCTTCCTCGCGCTCGTCGCCTTCGTGGTGCTCGCCGTGCGGTCGCGCTCCGAGCGCGACCGCAAGTACGAGGGCCTGCGCATCCTGCGGTGAGCGAGGGAACCGCACGCCCCGCCAAGAAGCTCGTCCTCGGGGTCATCGACGCGCTCAAGCCCGAGATGCTCGACCGGGCGATCACCGAGGGCCGCGCCCCGGCCCTCGCCGCTCTGCGCGAACGGGGACTGTACGTGCGCGACAGCGTTGCCGCCTTCCCCTCGCTCACCCCGGTCTGCGCGGCTTCCATCGCCACCGGCCTTTCCGTGGACGTGCACGAGGTGCCGGCAACCAACTGGTACCACCGCGGCGAGGAGCGCTACGTGGAGTACGGCTCCTCGTTCTCGGCCACCCAGGCGCACGGCGTGCGCCGCTCGCTGATCGACACCGTCTACAACCTCAACCTCGCGCACCTCACGCGCGAGCGCAAGACGGTCTTCGAGCACCTCGACGACGCCGGCCTGCGCACGGCGGGGACGACCTACCTGATCTACCGCGGGCGGACCCGGCACGCCGCCGCGGCGGAGGGCATGTACCCGCGGATCGCCCGGGCGGCCCAGTTCAACTACGGCACGTGGGGACCGGGCGAGCTCTTCTACGCCGACCTCTTCGCCTCGCGCGACACCGGCTGCACCTCGACCCTCGGGATGCCCGGCCAGCGCGACCAGCACACGGGCTGCGTCGGCGCTCACCTCGTCGAACACGACCTGTTCGACTTCCTGCTCTTCTCGCTGCCCGACAACGACACCTACTCCCACCGCCGCGGCCCCTACGCGCAGGTGACCTCGATCGCCGTGGCCGACCGGGCGCTCGAGCGGATCATGCACGTCGCGGGGGGAATCGACCCCTTTCTCGCCGACCACGCGGTGATCGTCATGTCCGACCACTCGCAGACCGCCGTGCAGGACCGGGTCAGCCTGAGCTCCGCCTTCGGCGACCTGCACGTGCTCTCGCCCGCCGACGCCGACCCGGCCGCCGCCGACGTCGCGGTGTGCCCGGTCGGGCGCTTTGCCGGGATCTACGCGCTCGATCCGGAGCGAAGGGCCGAGGTCGCCACGCGCGTGGCCGACCGCGCGCGCGAGGTAGGGGGCGTCGACCTCTCCGCCCGCTGGGCGGACGATCGCTCGGAGGCGGTGGTCCAGAGCGCCCAGGGGGAGCTGCGCTTCGCCCCCGGCGGCGAGCTCGCCGGCCCTCGCGGCTGGCGCTGGAGCGTCGAGGGCGACCTCGGGGCGCTCGGCCTCGCCGTCGAGGACGGCCGGGTGCGAAGCCGCACGTACCCGGACGCGCTGCGACGCCTGTGGACGGCGCTCTCCTGCCGCAACTCCGGCGACGTGCTGATCTCGGCCGCGCCGGGCTACGAGTTCGCCGACTCGGGCGGCTCCGACCACATCGGGGGCGGAAGCCACGGGTCGCTGCACCGCCACGACTCGCTCGGGGTTATCCTCGCCTGCGGCCTCGAGGGCGCCGGCCCTCCGGAGCGCGAGCAATGGTCGATCGAGGACGTGACCCCGCTCGCGCTCGAGCACTTCGGCGTCCCGGGCGAGGGCGAAGTCGAAGCGGTCGGCTAGCCTCCGCCGATGCCGACCGAGGAGACGTTCGCCCTACCGCCTCGTGTGGTGAGGACGACCCCCCCGGTGCACCTGCGCGTGCGCCAGGGCATGCGCCACCGCCACAACTGGCTCCAGCTCGTGAAGTTCAGCCTCGTGGGCGGCTCGGGCTACGTGATCAACCTCGCCGTCTTCACGGTCGTGATCTCGGCCTTCGGTCTTCACCATCTGGTCGGGGCGACGATCGCCTTCGCCGTCGCGGTGACCAACAACTTCTGGTGGAACCGGCACTGGACGTTCGCAGCTCGCGCCGAGCGGGCTCGCTTCCAGGCCCCCCGCTTCTTCGCGGTCAGCGTCGCGGCGTTCCTCGTACAGGCGGCCATCCTGCACGTGCTCGTGGCCTCGGCCGGAGTGCCCGAGGTGGTCGCTCAGGCCGTCTCGGTGGCCGCCGCGACCCCGCTCAACTTCGTCGGCAACAAGATGTGGAGCTTCGCGGTCGGGCGACTGCCGTAGGGGCGTGCTCACTCCGCCGGCACCAGCAGCTGCTCGATCGAGCGGGCCCGGCCGTCCTGTCCGGCCTCGATCAACACCGCGTTCAGCCACGGATCCTCCTCCGAGGTCCCGAGCTTCGTCGGCATCTGGGTCACGAAGCGCCGCACCGTGGGCGCGCGCTTGGAGCCGATGACGCCGCCGTGGGGGCCGGTCATCCCGACGTCGGTGATGTAGGCGGTCCCACCGGGGAGCACCTTGGCGTCCGCGGTCGGGACATGGGTATGGGTGCCGACGCACGCGGTTACGCGGCCGTCGAGGTGCCAGCCCATCGCGACCTTCTCGCTCGTGGCCTCGGCGTGGAAGTCGACCAGCACGTGGACGGCCTGCCCGCGCAGCTCGGCGAGGATCGCGTCGATCTCCGAGAACGGCGAGCGCGCCGCGTCGAGGAAGACCTGGCCCGACAGGTTGATCACCCCGAGCTTCGAGCCGCCGTTGCCCTCGACCACCATGACGCCCCGGCCGGGATTGCCCTTCGGGTAGTTGGCCGGGCGCACAATGCGGGGCTCGCGGTCGAGGTAGTCGTAGACCTCCGAGTGCTTCCAGACGTGGTTTCCGAGCGTGATCGCGTCGACGCCGGCGCGGTAGATCTGGCCGGCGGTCTTCTCGGTGATGCCCACCCCGCCGGCGACGTTCTCGCCGTTGGCGACGACGAAGTCGGGGTTGTGGCGCTCACGCAGGCCTGGCAGCAGCGACTCGAGCGCCCGGCGACCGGGCGCGCCCACGATGTCGCCGACGAAGAGGATTCGCACCTGCTCATGTTCGCACTCCTCTACCGTTGCGCGGGATGACACAGACGCCCGCCAGGCCCGAGACGACTGCGGTCGACGGCGGCGCCGAACGTCGGGGACGACCGCCGGTCATCGAGGCGAGCGCCCTGTCGAAGCGCTTCGGGGCGCGCCCGGCTCTGCGCGAGGTCTCGCTCACTGCCCGCGCCGGAGAGCTCGTGGCCATCATCGGGCCCAACGGGGCGGGCAAGACCACGCTTCTCTCTATCCTCGCCGGCGAGGCGCGCGCCGACTCGGGCAGGGTCAGCCGTCCCCCGGAGGAGGTCGGCTGGGTCCCGCAGCAGGCGGCTCTCTACGGGCGCCTGACCGTGGCCGAGAACCTCCGCTTCTTCGCCCGCCTCGAGCGCTGCGACGACGTCGCCGAGGCGGTCGAGCGCATGCTCGCCCAGACCGGCCTCGCCGAGCGCGCCGGCGACCGCGTCGAGACGCTCTCGGGCGGCAACCGCCAGCGCGTCAACGTGGCCATCGGGCTGCTTGCCGACCCCGAGGTGCTGCTCCTCGACGAACCCTCGACGGCACTCGACCCGCGCCAGCGTGAGCGGCTGTGGGAGTTCCTGGGCGGGCTCGTCGACGGCGGCACGGCGATCATCTACTCGACCCATAACGTGCAGGAGGCCGAGCGCCACGCCCACCGGGTTCTCGTGCTCGCCGACGGCGAGGTCGTCTACACGGGCTCACCGCGCGAGCTCGAGGCGACGGTGGGCGCGAGCGGGCTCGGCTTCGAGGCGGCGTTCGTGGAGTTCCTGCGCCGGCGCGGGCACTGAGGCGCCCGCGAGGCAGGCCGGTGACGATGCGCTGGCTCCTTCTCAAGGACCTCCAGATCCTGCGGCGCTCGCCGCTGCTCGTGGCGCTGCTCGTGATCTACCCGATCGTCGTGGCGGTGCTGATCGGCCTCGCCCTCTCGCGCGGCCCCGAGAAGCCGCGGGTGGCCTTCCTCAACCAGGTGCCCGCGGGCAGCGAGGTCATCAGGCTGGGCGGCGAGGAGGTAGACACCTCGCGTTACTCGCAGCAGCTCTTCGACGCCGTCGACCCGGTGCGAGTAGACAGCCGTGAGGAGGCGCGCGAGCTCGTGCGCAACGGCGATGTGCTCGGCGCGCTGATCATCCCCTCAGACATCGCGTTCAAGCTCCAGAGCGGCCTCGAGCCGGCGACCGTCGAGGTCCTCTACAACGCCGACGACCCGGTCAAGGCTCAGCTCGTGCGCGACACGATCAAGTCTCAGGTCCAGGACGCCAACGCCGCGCTCACCCGCAAGCTCACCGGAGTCGCGCTCGGCTACCTCGACCTCGTCGTCTCGGGCGGCAACTCCTCCTTCCTCGGCCGCGACTTCGCGGTGCTCGGCCTCGGACCGGCGGAGCGCATCCTGGCGCAGGCGCGGGCGTCGCTGCCGCCGAGCTCACCGGCCCGCGGCCAGATCCAGCAGGTTGTCGACTTCGCGCGCGGCGCGCGCGAGAACCTCGACCTCTCCGACGAGGTGCTCGGATCGGTGGCAGAGCCGATCCGCGTTGACGCTCGAGTGGTCGAGGGCCCGGGCTCGACCGGGCTCTCGTCCTTCGCGGTCGCGCTCGCGGTGACGGTGTCGCTCATGTTCGTCACCCTGCTGCTCGCGGCCGGCACGCTCGCGCTCGAGCGCGAGGAGAACGTCTTCCGCCGGCTCGTCCGCGGCCTGGTCTCGCGCACCGCCCTGCTCGGCGAGAAGATCGGCCTGGCCGCCGCGTGCTCGCTGCTCGTCGCGCTCGCCATGCTCGCCGGCCTCGCGCTCTTCGTCGAGCTCGACTGGAGTCGCGCACCACTCTGGGTCGCAGCGGCGGCGGCCGGCGCACTCGGTTTCGCCGCCATGGGCGCGGCGATCGGCGCGCTCGCCCGCGAGGTTCGCGCCGCCTCGCTGCTCGCCTTCATGGTCTCGCTGCCGGTCGCGTTCGTGGCGCTCGTGCCCTCGGGAACGGTCAGCGGCGCGGTCTACGACACGACCCGCATAGTCTCCGCGCTGTTTCCCTTCGACCCAGCGCTCACGGCTCTCCGCGCCGCGCTCGACGGCTCGGGCGGGATGCTCCTCCCGCTCGCCCACCTGCTGGTCCTGACGCTCGTGTTCGGGGCGGCGGCGCGGCTCGGTCTGCGACGGTTCGGCTAGGTACCAGCCCCTACCCCACTGCTTCGCCGGAAGGGCCACGCCGGCGTGCGCAACTAGACTCTCGGCGATGGCCTTTCCCGCCACCCGCCTTCGCCGGCTGCGTCGCACGGGCGCCCTGCGCGGGCTCGTGCGCGAGACCGATCTCTCGCCCTCACACCTCGTTCTGCCGCTCTTCGTGCAGCTCGGCACCGAGGAGCGCACTCCGATCGCCGCCATGCCCGGGGTGGCCCGGCACTCGATCGCGCTCGCCGTCGAGGAGGCCCGGACCGCCTACGCCGCCGGGGTTCCGGCGGTGCTCCTCTTCGGCGTTCCCGCCGACAAGGACGAGCAGGCCTCAGGTGCCCACGACGAGGAGGGCGTCGTCCAGCTGGCGACACGCGCGATTAAGGACGCTGTCCCCGAGCTGGTGGTGATCACCGACGTGTGCCTGTGCGGCTATACCTCGCACGGTCACTGCGGCGTCGTGCGCCCCGACGGCGAGGTCGACAACGACGTGACGCTCGAGCTGCTCGCCAAGACCGCGATCTCGCACGCCGAGGCCGGGGCCGACGCGGTCGCGCCGAGCGACATGATGGACGGCCGCGTCGCCGCCCTGCGCTCCCAGCTCGACACCGAGGGCCACGCGCGCACGCCGATCGTCTCGTACGCCGCCAAGTTCGCCTCGGCGTTTTACGGCCCGTTCCGGGAGGCCGCCGGCTCCGCGCCGGCGTTCGGCGACCGGCGCTCCTACCAGATGGATCCGGCCAACGCCGACGAGGCCGTGCGCGAGGCCCTGCTCGACGTTGAGGAAGGCGCCGACATGGTCATGGTGAAGCCCGCACTTCCCTACCTCGATGTGATCCGGCGCGTCAAGGAGGCGACGCGCGTGCCGGTCGCCGCCTATAATGTGAGCGGCGAGTACGCGATGGTCAAGGCCGCCGCCGCGGCCGGGCTGCTCGACGAGCGCGCCGCGGTGCTCGAGGCGCTGACCGGGATCCGCCGCGCCGGCGCCGACGTCGTCGTCACCTACCACGCTCGCGAGGTCGCCGGATGGCTCAACTAGCCGCCACGCCCAAGCTGCGCTCCCGGGCACACGGCGCCGCCGTCCCGCTCGATGAGCTCGACAAGCGGCTTCTCAACCTGCTGCAGGGGAAGTTCCCGCTCGAGCCGCGTCCGTTCGCCCGCGTCGGTGAGCTTGCCGGGGTCACCGAGGACGAGGTGCTGCGCCGCACCCGGCGTCTGCTCGACGAGCGCATCATCCGCCAGGTCACGCCCATCTTCGACACGCGCGTGCTCGGCTACAGGTCGGTGCTCGTGGCCGCCCGGGTCGATCCCGAGCACCCGTGGCGGGCCGCCAAGGCGATCAACGCCCACCCGGGGGTGACCCACAACTACCTGCGCAACCACGACTTCAACATGTGGTTCACGATCGCCGTCGAGCCCGACTCCCAGCTCGGCCTCGACGGCACACTCGAGGTCCTCGCCGCCGCAGCCGGCGCGACGTCGATGCGCCAGCTGCCGACCCTACGGCTGTTCAAGATCCGCATGGACCTCGAGATGGAGGGCGACACCGAGACGCTCGCCAAGGCGGCGGGCGTCGTCGAGGACTACCGCGAGCCCGAGGCGATCGAGCTGTCGGAGCTCGATCTCGCCGTGATCCGCAACCTCCAGGGCGACATGCCGGTCGTCCCCGAGCCCTACGCCCCGGCGGCCACGGCGATCGGCATCGATCAGGGCCGGATGCTGGATCACCTCGCCTCGATGCACGAGCGCGGGGCGCTGCGCCGGGTCGCGGCGATCCTCTTCCACCGCCGCGCCGGCTTCTCGGCGAACGGCATGGGCGTCTGGAACGTGCCGGAGGATCGGGTGCTCGAGCTGGGGCCGCGCATGGCCTCCTTCCGCGGCATCTCGCACTGCTACCAGCGGCCGACGTACGCCGACTGGCCGTACTCGGTCTTCACGATGGCCCACGGCCGCTCGAAGGAGGAGTGCGACGCGATCCTCTACGCCATCGCCGAGCAGACCGGGATCGACGCGCGGACGACGCTCTACTCGTCGACGGAGTTCAAGAAGATTCGGATGCTCTACTTCACCGGCGACTTCGAGGCGTGGGAACGGGAGCACGGCGCTGGTGGCTGAGCGGCCGGGCGCACCGCTCTCGGCTACGGCTGTCGCTACGCTCTTCCGCTCGGCTGCGCCTCGCTTCAGGCGCCTCGCCGAGAGGATGCTCCCGGCCGCTTCCACAGTCGCCGGCTGACGCATGACGCTCGGGGTCGCGGCTCGCTCTCAGGGCTTGTATCGGCGGGCGCTTGAGTTGCTCCCCGGGGGCGTGAACTCGCCGGTCCGCGCCATGAAGTCGATCGGGCGCGATCCGCTGTTCGTATCCCACGGCGAGGGCTGCGAGCTCGTCGACGTGGACGGCAACCGGTACGTGGACTGGGTGGGCTCTTGGGGTCCGCTCATCGCGGGCCACGCGCATCCGCACGTGGTCGGCGCCGTCAGCGAGGCCGTTGCCCGCGGGACGAGCTACGGGGCGCCGACACAGGGGGAGGTCGAGCTGGCGGCGGAGATCGTGGACCGGGTGCCGGGCGCCGAGATGGTGCGGATGACCTCGTCGGGGACCGAGGCGGCGATGAGCGCCGTGCGGCTTGCGCGGGCGGTGAGCGGGCGCGACCCGGTGCTCAAGTTCGCGGGGGCCTACCACGGCCACGCCGACGGGCTGCTCGCCGAGGCGGGATCGGGGGTCGCGACCCAGGGCCTGCCGGCGAGCCCGGGCGTGACCGCCGCTCAGGCCGCCGACACCGTCGTCGTGCCCTGGAACGACCGCGCGGCGGTCGAGCGGGCACTGGCCGAGCGCACGCCCGCTGCGATCCTGTGCGAGCCGTACCCGGCGAACATGGGGCTCGTTCCCCCCGCCCAGGGGTTCCTCGGCTTCCTGCGCGAGGCCGCCGACGCGTCCCAGGCGCTCCTGGTCTTCGACGAGGTGATCACGGGCTTTCGCGTCGCGCGCGGGGGCGCCCAGCAGCGCGAGGGCATAACGCCCGATCTCACCGTGCTCGGCAAGGTGGTCGGCGGAGGCCTCCCGGCGGCCGCCTACGCGGGCCGGCGCGATCTCATGGAGCGCGTGGCCCCGGCGGGCGACGTCTACCAGGCGGGGACCCTGTCCGGTAATCCACTCGCCGTCGCCGCCGGCCTGGCCACGCTCGAGCTGCTGGACGGGGACGCGTACCGGCGGCTCGAGGGAATCACCACGAAGCTCGCGACCGGCCTCCGCGAGGCCGCCGCCGCGGCGGGCGTGGCGGTGCAGGTCGCCAACGTCACCGGCCTGCTGACCGTCTTCTTCTCGGAGGCTCCGGTAACGAGCTACGGGGACGCGCGCGCCTGCGATCTCGAGGCCCATGCGGTCTTCTGCCGCGAGCTGCTGGCACGCGGCGTGTATCCGCCGCCGTCGCAGTTCGAGGCGTGGTTCCCGTCCCTGGCCCACGACGAGGCGGCGATCGAGCGTACGTTGACGGCGGCGTGCGCGGCCTTCGAGGCGCTGTGACGCGCGCCGCCGGGCCCGCCCGCGGCGCCCTGGCGGAGGTCGTGGCCACGGCCGACCTTCCGCTGCGCGCCCACGCCGACCCCGAGCTCCCGGGCGGTTGCTTCGAGGCGGGCCTGCCGGACGATCCCGACCGAGCGTTCGTGGTCGAGGCTGTCCACGAGGGCTGGCTCATGCACTACGACAGCCCGCGCGCCTTCACGCGCATGGACGCCGACCTACGTCTGCTCGGCGGCGACGCCCTTTACGCGCTCGGGCTCGCACGCCTCGCCGCCCGCGGCGACCTCGAGGCGGTCGCCGAGCTCGCCGACCTGATCTCTCTGTGCGCCCGGGCAGTGGCCGAGGGCCGGCAGGAGTGGGCGCAGGAGCTCTGGCGCGCCAGCGTGGAAGCCCTCGCCGAGGGACCCGGGGCCCCGACAAGCGGTGGGGCGAACGCAGCGTACGCCAGGTTGGCGCCCTAGGACCGTCGGCCGCCGCCTCGGGATCTCGCCGCCGCGCCCGGCGATCCCTATCCTTCGACCGGTCGTAACACCATCGCCGTGCGCTACCGCCCGACCATGGCCATCAAGCCCAAGCAGACCAAGAAATCCCCTTACGCCGCCGACCGGGGCATTCCCGCCGCCCACGAGGGCGAGACCGTTACGCGGCGGCGGTTCATGGAGCTGAACGCCCTGACCGTGGGCGGGATCGCCTCCGCCGCGTTCGGCCTGCCCGCGCTCGGCTTCGCGGTCGGGCCGATGCTCTCGGATACGACCGAGGACGACTTCAAGCGGGTCGGCCTCGAGGCGGACTTCACCGCTGACGAGTACGTGCCGAAGGTCATTACGATCGTCGACGACGCCAGCACGGCCAGCAAGACGACCGTCTACCTGCGGCGCTTCAACCCGCAGATCGACACCGACAAGTTCCGACAGCCCTACGTCGCCATCTCCAACCGGTGCATGCACGTCGGGTGCCCGATCCGCTACGTGCAGGCCTCCCAGCGCTTCATCTGCCCGTGCCACGGGGGCATCTACGACTTTCAGGGGCTCGTGATCGGCGGGCCGCCGGTGAGGCCTCTCGACCGCTTCCGCGCCCGCGTCAAGGACGGGCTAGTCGAGGTGGGATCGCGCTTCTCGGTGACCGATGCGCTCGACGAGAAGTACCAGCCGCGCGACCCCTCGAACCGTGTCGATGGTCTGTGGAAATACCTCTACCCGCCGAGGCCGACGACATGAAGCTTCCGACCCCGCCCCTGCCCAAGGCCCTGCGACCCAAGCCGGCCCGTCCCGGGTCGCGGGCCCCCCGCAACGGCTCTCAGGCCAACGGCTCCGTGCAGGACCTTCGTCCTGGGGCGGCTAACGGCAGCGGCGGCGGCCCGTCGAAAGGCGGCGGCAGCACGATCGATCGCGAGCAGCGCAAGGAGAAGTTCGAGATCCCGATCGGCATCGCGGGGTGGCTCGACGAGCGCAGCGGAGCCAGCCCCTTCGCACGCGGCTTCCTGTACCGCAAGACCCCGAAGGGAACCAACTGGGCCTACACGCTCGGCTCCGCGACGATGTTCGCCTTCCTCTCACAGGCGGTGACCGGGGTCTTCCTGGCCATGTATTACAACCCGGCGCCGGCAGACGCCTACGAGTCGATCGCGCGCATCTCGAACGAGGTCTTCCTCGGCGAGTTCGTGCGCGGTATGCACCGCTGGGGCTCAACCGTGATGGTCGTCCTCATCTTCCTGCACATGGCCCGAACATTCTTCTACGGCGCCTACAAGTACCCGCGCGAGCTCAACTGGCTGATCGGCGTGGTCCTGATCGTGCTCACGCTCGCCATGGCGCTGACCGGCTATCTGCTCCCGTTCGACCAGCGCGGCTTCTGGGCCACCGTGGTGGCGGTCAACATCAACGCCTCAGCGCCGATTATGGGCCCCTACCTGGCCGATTTCCTGCGCGGCGGATCGGAGTTCTCGGCGACCACCCTGAGTCGCTTCTACTCGATCCACATGCTGCTCGTCCCCGGCCTGATCGCCGTGCTCATCGGTGCCCACCTCTACCTCGTGGCCAAGCTCGGCATCACCGCGCCGCCGTGGCTCAAGGCGGAGAAGGACAAGGCCCTCACCCGCGACGAGATCTGACCGTGATGCGCAGTCAGGAAGCGGCCCGCCGGGGGACGCCGTGAAAGCCCGCGAGAAGGAGCAGTACCTGAGGGACTACTCCGTCCTCAAGAACCAGGGCAAGTCGTTCTTCCCCTACGCGATCGCCAAGGACGGGACGATGGCGTTGATCACGATGCTCGTGATCATCTTCATGGCGCTCGCGCTGGGCGCCGAGCTAGGACCCAAGGCCGACGCCACGACCACCTCGTTCGTGCCGCGCCCGGAGTGGTACTTCTTCTTCCTGTTCGAGCTGCTGCGAGTGATCAAGCCGCCGGCGCTGACCTTCATGGCGTCGATCGGCATCCCGACCATATGGCTCATGCTCCTCCTGCTCCTCCCGTTCTTCGACCGCGGTCCCGAGCGACACCCGCTGCGGCGCCCGATCGCGACGCTGGCGGGGATCGCGACGATCGCCGGCATGACCTACCTGACCGTCCTCGGCGCCCTCGCCGGCTCGCCGAACGAGATCGAGCTGCAGGCCCGCGGGCAGGAGGACGGCAAGCTGGCGACCGCGTCCGCGGGCTGCCTCGGCTGCCATACCATCGGCGAGAACGGCAACGCGATCGGCCCCGAGCTGACCGACGTGGGGGCGCGCCTCCCGCGCCAGGCGATCGCCCGCACGCTCCTCAACCCGACAGCGCCGATGCCCACCTACCAGGAGCTTCAACAGAAGGATCCGGAGAAGTTCCAGGACATCGTGGACTTTCTCGCTTCGCTGAAGTAATCGGCGGCCTCTGCTGTGCAGCAAACCGGCGCTCTCGGCTTCGCCGGCACCTAACCTCATGAGTACTGAGAGCCATACACCCGGAACGCTGGCCGAGCCCCAGGTGCGGGCGATGTTCGACCGGATCGCCGGGGTGTACGACGCGATGAACGCGGTGATGACCGGCGGCCTGCATCACCGCTGGCGCGAGCGTGCGGCCGACCTGGCGGAGCTTCGGCCGGGCGAGCGCGGCCTGGACGTGGCCACGGGCACTGGTGACCTCGCGCTGGCCCTCGCTCGCCGGGTTGAGCCAGACGGCGAGGTCGTCGGCTGCGACTTCTCGGAGCGGATGCTCGAGCTTGCGCGCGACAAGGCGTCGTCCGCGCCGGCGTCCGCGGCGCTTCGGTTCGAGGTCGCCAATGCGCTGGCGCTCCCCTATGCCGACGGCGCCTTCGATGCGGCCACCGTGGGCTTTGGGGCGCGCAACTTCGCCGACCTCGAGCGCGGAGTCGCCGAGATGGCGCGCGTCGTGCGGCTCGGAGGACGGGTCGTCGTCCTAGAGATCACCGCCCCGCAACGGCCGCCGCTCTCTTGGTTCTTTCGACTCTGGTTCGATCGCCTGGTCCCGCAGATCGGCCGGCTGGCGGGCGACGCCGACGCATACGCTTACCTGCCGAGCTCGGTACGACGGTTCCCCGGTCCGCCCGGCCTGGCCGCGGTCCTCACGGCGGCGGGGATGGCGGACGTGCGCTGGATCGTCACCGGTGGCGGCGCGATAGCTGTCCATGCGGGTACGGTGGCGGTACGGTGAGCGCGACATCCCGCTCCGGCGCCGTAGCCGCCGCGGCCTCGGCCGCGCAGCTCGGACCGTTGCTCGAGGCGGGCGGCCGTGAGCTCGCCCGCCTGCTCGCCAGCACCGAGGCACGGCTCGGGGAGGTCATCGAGAGCTACGGCGAGACGCTTGCGGGGTACGCTGCGGGCACGCTGGCGGCCGGTGGAAAGCGCCTGCGCCCGATCCTCGTCTTCGTATGCGGGGGCGCGGCGGGCGACCCCGGTGCGGAGGACGAGCCGCTCTGCGACACGCCGGCCGGCACCGCGCTCGTGCACGCCGGAGCCGCGGTCGAACTGCTGCACATGGCGACGCTGGTCCACGACGACGTGCTCGACCGAGCTTCGCTGCGGCGCGGCCGGCCGACGGTTGTCTCGAGTGCCGGACGGGCCGCAGCCACGGCCACGGGCGACCTGCTCTTCTCGCGAGCCTTCGCCGAGCTCGTGGCCACGAACGACGTCGACGCCGTGCGGGCACTCTCGAGCGCCTCCTCCGCGCTCGCGCGCGGCGAGCTCATGCAGCGCTCGGACGCCTGGCGGGCCGACGTCAGCCCCGACCGCTATCTCGAACGCTGCGAGCTCAAGACCGCGCGCCTGTTCGAGGCCGCCTGCCGGCTGGGCGCGCTGCTCGGACGGACGGGCCGGAGCGCCACCGATGCGCTTGGCGCCTTCGGAGCGCGGATCGGCGTGGCCTTCCAGATCTTCGACGATGTCCTCGACGTGGCCGGGCCGGCCGAGCGGACGGGCAAGCGACGCGGCACCGACCTGCTCGACGGAACGGTCACCCTGCCCCTGATCCTCGCCCGCCGCTGCGACCGCGACCTGCGCGATCTCGACCTGCGAGAGGTGGTCACCGACCCGGCTCAGGCTGAGGCGGTCTGCGATCGGATAGCGCTCACCGGCGCCCTCGGCGAGGCCCGCCGCGAGGCGCTCCACCACGTCGCCGAGGCGAAGGCCGCCCTGTCCGACCTCGAGCTACCCGCAGGGCCCCGCCGCGCCCTCGACCTGGTGGCCGACGGCGTCGTCGAGCGCTATTCCTGAGGGGAGCGCGCGTCAGAAGTCCATCGGGTGGATCGCCCCGGCGCCGAGCGCCGCGACGAACCGGTCGACGTGGTCCGCCATGTTTGCGCAGGTAAGCCGCTTGAGGTCGGTCATCAGCGTCTCCGCTCCGTGCTCGAGCTCCTCGTCGAAGCGGTCGGCGACGTCCTGGCCGAGAACGACGGTCTCCCTCCGCTCGCAGTTGGGGCACCGTAGGTCGACCGACCAGCGCTCCGGTGGCGCGGCCAACCAGGCGACGGGATAGACGAGCGAGCAGTCGCACGCGGGGCAGAGGTGAGGATCTTCGGCGCGAACCGCCACGCGACCCCGTACGACGGTTCCGTCCGATCCGGAGCTCGGGGCGGCCGCCTCGGCGAGACGCACGACCTCGATCGTCTTGCCGCTCGGCAGCACGATGCGCTCGGGGTCTCGGTCGGGGTTTCGCTCTTGTGCCATGCGCGTGTCCTTGGCCCCGCTTATCGGCATCGCCGGACCGCGGCTAAAGAGCTGAGGCTCGAGCGCCCCAGACTCTCCCCCCACGGCTATCCCGCGTCTGAGCGAACGGACGTCGCGCGCCGGCCAAAGCGGCCTGCGACGTATCGGCCCCCACCCGATCTACACTCTCCACCCCTTGGTTCTGAGCGACCGCACCATCCGGGCGGAGATCGAGGCCGGCCGGATCGCGCTCGACCCGTTCGACCCCGGGCTCGTGCAGCCCTCGAGCGTCGACGTACGCGTCGACCGCAAGTTCCGCGTCTTCCACAACGCACGCTACGCCTACATCGACGTGCGCCGGCCGATGGAGGACCTGACCGAGCTCGTCGAGCCGCCCGATGCCGAGCCGTTCATCCTCCACCCCGGAGAGTTCGTGCTCGGGCAGACGCTTGAGCGGCTGACCCTGCCCGACGACCTCGTCGCGCGGCTCGAGGGCAAGAGCTCGCTCGGCCGCCTCGGACTCCTCATCCACTCGACCGCGGGCTTCGTCGACGCCGGCTTCTCGGGAAAGCTGACGCTCGAGCTCTCGAACGTGGCCAACCTGCCGATCACGATCTACGAGGGCATGCCGATCGGACAGGTGTCGTTCATGCGCATGGACGCGCCGGTCGAGCGCCCGTACGGCTCGGCGGCCACGGGCAGCAAGTACCAGGGCCAGGAGGAGCCGACGCCGAGCCGCTTCCACCTCACCTTCGGCGAGGGACCGCCCGGGCGCGACCGCCCAAGCTGATCTTGCGCTCCGTGGAGGGCGCAAAGGTCGGCGATACCATCCGCGGGAGCGAACGCGGAGGCACCATGCCGAACGTAGGTCCCATCGAGATCATCGTCGTCCTCCTGATCCTGCTCGTCATCTTCGGGCCCAAGCGGATACCCGAGCTCGGCCGCTCGGTCGGACAGGGCATGCGCAACTTCAAGCAGTCGGTGACCGGACGCGACAGCGGCGACGAGCCGCGGCGGCTCGAAACCGAGAGGGCCTCGCCGGGGGCGGGCACCGGCGCGCGCGCCCAGGAGCCCGAAGTCGGCTCGACGACCCCAGCGGCCACGCCGGTCGAGGAGCCGCGCACGGCCGGGCCGGCGGGCGAGACCCGCACCTAGCGACCTCCGCCCGCCAGAGCAGGCGCCATGGCCAAGCTGCGGCCGGTCAATCATCAAGACGAGCTGAGCCTCGTCGAGCACCTCGACGAGCTGCGCTCCCGGCTGTTCGTGTCCGGAGCCGCCCTCGTACCGGCGCTCGTCCTCTGCGGATGGCAGAACGGCCGCATCATCGAGCTCCTCAACCGGCCCCTGCCGCGCGGGCAGGAGCCGATCACCCTGAGCCCGACCGAGCCCTTCCTGACCACGGCGACGCTCGTGGTCTACGCCGCGCTCCTGCTCGCCCTGCCGGTGATCCTCTACCAGGCCTACGCCTTCGTTCTCCCCGCGTTCAGTCCGACCGAGCGCCGCGTGGCGCTGCCGTTGATGCTCGCCGCGCCGATCCTGTTCGTGGCCGGCGTGTTGTTCGCGTACTTCGTCGTCCTCCCCCCGGCCATCACCGTGCTGCTCGGCTTCAATGCCGACGAGTTCAACACCCAGCTGCGTGCGCGGGAGTACTACTCATTCGCGTCGCTGACGCTGATCTCGCTCGGGATCCTGTTCCAGGTGCCGATCGGCGTGCTCACGGCGACCCGGCTCGGCGTCGTCACCCCCGACCAGCTCCGTCGCGGGCGCCGCTACGCGATCATCGGCATCGCGGTGCTGGCGGCGCTCCTGCCCACCATCGACCCGGTGACCATGATCCTCGAGATGCTGCCGCTGATCGTCCTCTACGAGGCGTCTATCCTTGTCGCCCGGGCCTTCGGAGGGCCGCCGCGGGAGACGGCGGAGCGCAGCGCCCAGCTCGAAGGTTCCTGACCCCACTCTTTTCGCTCATGCTGTTCGACCTCAAAGGCAAGCGCCGGCGCGTCGTCCAGGCGACCTATCTCATGCTCGCCGTGCTCATGGGCGGCGGGCTCGTCTTCCTCGGCATCGGCAGCGACACTTCGGGCGGCCTGCTCGACGCCTTCAAGGACGAGAACGCCTCGGACAGCAGCAACAACCCGATCGTCGAGCGGCGGCTCGAGTCTGCACAGGAGCGTTTGCGCGCCAACCCAAATGACCAGGCGGCGCTCGCGGATCTCACCCGGGCCCGCTTCCAGCTCGCCGGCGGCGATGCCGATCCCAACACCGGCCTCTACGGACCGAAGGCCCGCCCCGACCTGAGCGCGGCCGCCGCCACGTGGGAGCGCTACCTGGGCACCAACCCGCAGCCTCCTGACCCCTCCCTCGCGCGCGTCATGCTCCAGGTCTACAGCGAGTTCGGCCTCAACCAACCGGCGAAGGCCGCCGAGGCGGCCGACCTCGTCGCCCAGGCGGACGAGAGCTCGAGTGCCTTTCTGACCCTCGCGCGCTACGCGACGCTCGCCAAGCAGAAGCGCAAGGCCGACCTGGCTGGGCGGCGGGCGATCACGCTCGCCTCCTCCGACTCCCAGCGTAAGGTCGTCAAGCAGCAGGTGGATACGATCAAGGCGCAGTCAGCCGGCCAGGCGGCGGGCGGAGCCGGTGCAGGGGCCGCCGGCGGTGCTGGCGGAGCGGCGGGCGCCGGGGGCGGTCTGCCCGGCGCCGGAGGCTCGCCGGGCGGCGGCGGGCCCTGAGTCAGACGCCCGGCGGGCACAGAGGCGGCACGAACCGTCACAATGGTGAGACCCGTCGTCGGAACAGGAGCACGGTGAACTTCCAGATACAAGACCAAGAGGTGGACGCCGACACGCACGTGATCGAGCTCGGGGGCGAGATCGATCTCTACACCGCGCCCGAGTTCAAGGAGCGGATGGCCGAGATCATCGAGGAGGGAAAGACCCGGCTGGTCGTCGACCTCTCGCAGGCCACCTTCATCGACTCGACGACGCTCGGCGTGCTCGTCGGCGGCGTCAAGCGGCTGCGGCCGGCGGGCGGCTCGCTTGCGCTCGTGTGCACCGACGAGAACATCACCAAGATATTCGAGATCACGGGACTCGACCGCGTCTTCCCGATCCACGCCTCGCGCGACGAGGCGCTGGCGGACGTGGCGGACGCCGACGGCGGCGCGGCGACCTAAGGCTGCCGCTCGCCGGCAAGCCACGCCGTCCGGGCCGCGCCTCAGCATGGGTGCGGTGAGCGTGATCGCACCCGTCGCCGCGGTGGGGCCCACCGTCGCCGAGCTACGGCCCGGAGACGAGCTCGCGGGTGTCTTCGCGTGCGTGCGCAAGGATCGCCTGCACGCCCGCACGGGGACGACCTACCTCGCCGTCGAGCTGCGCGACCGCACGGGCTCCCTTCCCGGGCGGATCTTCCGCGACGCCGACTTCCAGGCCGCGCGCTTCGAGCGCGGCGACCTGGTGGCGGTGACCGGGCGCATCGAGCGCTTCCGGGGCGAGCTTCAGGCTGAGATCGCCTCGATCCGGTGCGCCGAGCCCGGCGAGGCCGACCCTGCCGACTACCTGCCCGTCGCCTACCGCGACCTCGACGAGCTCGACGGCTTCCTCGATCACCTCGCCGGCGAGGTCTCCGACGTCGACCTCCGCCGCCTGCTCGCCGCTTTTCTCGAGGACGGAGCCTTCCGCGCGGAGCTGCGCCTTGCGCCGTGCACGCGGGCGGGGCACCACGCGTACCTCGGCGGTCTCCTCGAGCACACGGTCGCCGTCGCGACGCTCGCCCATGAGGCGTGCGTACTCCACCCACGCCTGCGTCCGGACCTGCTGCTGGCCGCCTCGCTGCTCCACGACGTAGGCAAGACGCGCGAGTTCATCCTCGGCGCGGAGATAGAGCTGAGCGAGGAGGGGCGTCTCGTGGGGCACCTCCCCCTGGGGCACCGGCTCGTGGCAGAGCGGATCGCCGCGCTGGGCGCCTTCCCGCCCGAGAAGGCGCTCGCCATCGAGCATTGCATCCTCGGCCACCACGGGCCGGAGGCGCTGGGGGGGAAGCGGTTCGCCTCGGCGGAGGCGGTCGCCCTCTACCGGCTCAACGCGCTCGACGCATCGGTCAAGGGCGCGCTCGAGCACGGGCTCGGCTAGGTCCCCTCTGGCAGGCGGATGGAGACCGGCGGGCCAGGCCGTTCACGTAGCATCGACCGCGGAGCGGCAGGGGTCTGGTGGCCCATCCGGTCTTCAAAACCGGCAGGGCGGAGCAGCCCTCCGCTTGGATGGTTCGATTCCATCGCCGCTCCGTGGGACGAAGTGCCTGCAGAGTAGCGCTTTCCTGTGCGAGCCCAAACAGCCCGTCCAGTGCCGCGGATCCCGGCGCACTGGAGTGCCCCCGGTTCCGTGGACACTGTCGATCGTTGAGCGGCGAGCGTAGCCGAGCGGTCGCCCACCGGCCATGGCCGGTG
>Ga0136616_10000026_pt1 | contig 55016 bp, 58 predicted proteins | sample AntDrymUQ2992106_2_FD_106648 | JGI IMG/M metagenome (GOLD analysis project Ga0136616, IMG submission 106648) | Polar desert sand microbial communities from Dry Valleys, Antarctica - metaG UQ299 (21.06) | ecosystem: Environmental > Terrestrial > Soil > Desert | place: Antarctica: Dry Valley... | reverse complement strand
CGGCAGGTCGTCACCCTCGTCGCGGCTGAAGGTCAGGACGTCGATGACGACCCCGCCCTCGCCGTGGGGGACCTTGAGCGAGGTGTCGCGGACTTCGCGCGCCTTCTCCTTGAAGATCGCGCGGATCAGCTTCTCCTCGGCCGTCAGCTCGGTCTCGCCCTTGGGCGTGACCTTGCCTACGAGCAGGTCCCCGGAGCCCACCTCGGCCCCCACGCGGACGATGCCGCGGTCGTCGAGGTTGCGCAGCGACTCCTCGGAGCGGTTCGGGATGTCCCGCGTGATCTCTTCGTCGCCGAGCTTGGTCGTGCGGGCGTCGATCTCGTACTCCTCGATGTGGATCGAGGTGAGCTCGTCGTCTTTGACCAGCCGCTCGCTGATGATGATGGCGTCCTCGAAGTTGTAGCCCTCCCAGGACATGAAGGCCACGAGCACGTTCTTGCCCAGCGCGAGCTCGCCACCGCCGGTTGACGAGCCGTCGGCCAGGAGGGCGCCCTTGGCCACCCTGTCGCCGGGGCTCACTCGCGGCTTCTGGTGGATCAGCGTGCCCTGGTTGCTGCGCATGAACTTCTCGAGCAGGTACTCGTCCTTGCTCGAGCCGTTCTCGATGACCACGCGCTCGGCGTCGACATAGTCCACGGTGCCGGCCGCGTCGGCCAGCACCACGTCACCGGTGTCGAGGGCGGCGCGCACCTCCATGCCCGTGCCCACCAGCGGCGGGTCGGTCTTGAGGAGCGGCACGGCCTGACGCTGCATGTTGGAGCCCATCAACGCGCGGTTGGCGTCGTCGTGCTCGAGGAACGGGATCAGCGCGGTGGCCACCGACCAGATCTGGTTCGGCGACACGTCCATCAGCTCGACCTCCTTGGGGGAGGCCAGCACGAGCTCGCCGTCGCGCGAGCGACACTCCACCTGGGGGCCCTTGAGCTTCCCTGACTTGGGGTCCACCTGCGCGTTGGCCTGCGCGATGACCCTGTCCTCCTCCTGCGTGGCGTCCAGGTGGACGATGTCGCTCATCCTCACGATGCCGTCCTTGACCACCCGGTACGGAGTGGTCACGAAGCCGTGCTCGGACACCTCCGCGTAGGACGACAGCGACCCGATCAGGCCGATGTTCGGCCCTTCGGGGGTCTCGATCGGGCACATGCGCCCGTAGTGGGTGGGGTGCACGTCGCGAACCTCGATGGGGGCGCGCTCGCGGGTGAGCCCGCCCGCACCGAGCGCGGAGAGCCGGCGCCGGTGGGTGAGTCCGGCAAGCGAGTTGGTCTGGTCCATGAACTGGGACAGCTGGCTGGACCCGAAGAACTCCTTCTGGGCCGCCACCACGGGTCGGATATTGATGATGGTCTGAGGCGTGATGGTGTCGGCGTCCTCGGTGGTGAGGCGCTCGCGAACCACGCGCTCCATCCGGTAGAGGCCGATGCGGAAGGCCTCCTGGATCAGCTCGCCGACCGTCCGCAGGCGGCGGTTGCCGAAGTGCTCGTACTCGTCCAGGCGGTCCTCGATCGGCTCGCGCGGAAGCGAGAGAGCCTCCAGCGCGAAGTCCTTGATCGGCTCCTCGACCCCGTCGGCCTCGTACACGCCCGACTCCGGGATGCCGATGACCTTGGGCAGCGAGATCAGCTCGCGGATCAGCTCGATGATGTCGCGCGGGGTGAGGGTGCGCCGGTCTAGCGGCTCGTCGATGTTCAGTCGCGAGTTGAGCTTGTAGCGGCCCACCCGCGTGAGGTCGTAGCGCTTGGGATCGAAGAACAGCTGGTTCAGCAGGTTCTTGGCCGCGTCGATCGACGGCGGCTCGCCCGGGCGCTGCTTCTTGAAGAGCTCGATCAGAGAGCCCTCCTCAGTCTTCGTGACCTCGGTGTCCGACTCCAGCGTGAGGCGTATGTAGAGGCTGTCCTCGAACAGGTTGAGGATCTCCTCGTCCGACCCGGTCCACCCCTCGGGCACGTGCTTGCCCTCGCGCAGCACGTCGCCCATCGCGCGAAGCAGCACACTGACCGGAAGCTTGCGCTTGCGGTCGATGCGGACGAAGACCTTGCCCTTCTTGTCGATCTCCAGCTCGAGCCAGGACCCGCGCGCGGGCATGAGGTTGGCGATGAAGACCTGCTTCTCCCGGTCCTTGGGGCCCATCACGTAGGCGCCCGGGGAGCGCACCAGTTGCGTGACCACCACGCGCTCGGTGCCGTTGATGATGAAGGTGCCCCAATCGGTCATCCACGGGAAGTCGCCCATGAACACCGACTGCTCGCGGATCTCACCGGTCTCGCGATTCTGGAACGCGACCTTGACGGTCAGCGGGCGCGCGTAGGTGAGGTCTTTCTCACGGCACTCCGAGATGGGAGCGACCGGCTCGTCGAAGTGGATCTCCTCGAAGACCACGGCGAGGTTGCCCGTGTAGTCCTCGATCGGCGAGACGTCGTCGATGGTCTCGCGCAGACCGCCCTTCTCCGTGTCGACGAGCCACTCGAAGGAACGTCGCTGGATGTCGATGAGGTTCGGGACTTCGAGGGCGTTCTCCAAGCGCGAGAACGAGCGACGTGTGCGAGCAGCGTCAGCACGTGCCAAAGCGGCAACTCCTTCGGAATACAGGTGGCGAGGACAGGCGGGCAGGGCGCAAAGCGCGACCGACCAGAATAGCAGACGTACCTCCACCCCCGCAAGGGGCGGATGCCGGCCCGCATCAAGCGGACCGGCGAGGCCATCACGGACCCCGTCCCGAGGCCCCGAGATATGTGTCGGGGCGCTGTCGAGGGACGGCTACGGCTATAGGCCGTCGTTAATTGTAGCAACCACCGTCAGGCCCGCCACCGCCGCGGCGTAGAGCGGGTAGGGCATCCGGAGGTCTCCCCGGTGCAGCGGAGCCAGGAGGGGAGCCCCATTGCCCATCGCCAGGTCGCGGGCGAAGTGGACGAGCGACCCCCACGCCACGCCGGCCACCGCCTCGCTCCCCGTGGCGCGGGCGAGCGTGAAGAGCGGTAGGACCGCGAACAGGCTGTGAGTCGGCGGCCGGGGGTCGTCCATGCTCGGATGGCGCTCGGCCAGGGCCAGTGGAACATGGTCCACGTCGGGCAGCAGCGACCCGGCGAGCAGGCCGGCCCGCCACGCCCGCGGCCGCCCGGGCAGGTTCAGCGCCACGAGCGCGCCCGTCGCCAGATGGGCGGGCTCGTCCCAGAGCCCCGTGAGGATCCAGCGCGGCGGGTGACGGTGGATGACCCAGTCCGCCGCGGCGATCGTGGCGGTGGCCGCCAGTGCCAGGCGGGCCCTCACGCGTATGAGATCAACTCGAGCAGGCCGCCGTCCGGGTCGCGGAAGTAGACGCTGGTGCCGCGTCCGCGACCCCCGTAGCGGGTCACCGGACCGACCTCCACCTCCACTCCGCGCTCCCCCAGGTGCTCGACCGCAGACTCGATCGGGCCGTCCCATGCGAAGCACAGATCGGCGCCTCCGCCCAGCACGTCGCGGTAGAAGCTGTTGGAGGCCCCCCAGTCGGAGACGTGGATGACCACGTGGTCCAGGAGCAGGGTCACGGCGGGGATGGTGCCAGTGCTAGCGGGCCGGGCGCTCGACCGCTGCGCTCCCGCCGCCGCGGCGTACCGGCTCGGCGGCCGCCAGCACCCGGCCGTGCCTACCGAACTCAATGCCCGTGGCCGCGCCGATGTCGTCCACGGCCGCCTGGAAGGCCTGGCCGTAGGACGTCGCGAGGGCCTGCCCCTCGGACGAGTCGATGAAGGCCTGCTCGGCCTGCGTGGCGGCGGCGTTGCGCTGGCTGACGCGCGGGGCGGCGATCGCCTCCGGCAGCGACCGCCCGAGTCCGAGCCGATCCAGCAGAATTTGTGCCACCGTCGTGATGATCGTCGAGCCTCCCGGCGTGCCCACGGCCAGCACGGGGCGCCGGCCACGGGTGACGATCGTCGGGCTCATCGAACTGCGCGGCCGCTTGCCGCCGTCAGACCGGTTGGGCGCGGTCACGTCGTCGAAGTCGAAGTCCGTCAGCTCATTGTTGAGCAGGAACCCGTAACCCGGCACGACGATCCCGTTGCCCCCCGTCGACTCGATCGTGAAGGTGTACGAGACCACCGTGCCGTGGCGGTCCGACACCGTCAGGTGCGTCGTGGACTGACGCGGGTGCGAAAAGCCGGTGCGGCCGGTGCCCTCCGGCCCGCCGTCGCCGGCCGGGTCACCCGGATCGGCGGGGCTCGTGCCCGCCGTCGCCGGATCGATCAGCGCACGGCGCTCGGAGGCAAAGCGCTCCGAGAGGAGCCCCCGCAGCGGCACGTCGAAGAAGTCCGGGTCGGCCAGGAACGCCCCGCGGTCGGCGAACGCCAGTCGCTCGGACTCGATAAGGAGATGCAGCGCCCGGGTACGGTCGGCGGCCAGCGAGCGGTACCCGTCCAGGATGTTCAGCACCTCGCCCACCGTGCTGCCGCCGCTGGAGGGCGGGGCCATGCCCCACACGCTGAAGCCGCGGAAGCTCACCCTGGTGGGCCGTCGCTCCGGGGCGGTGTAGGAGGCCAGGTCTTCCTCTGTCATGAGGCCCGGCCGCCAGACGTTATCGGCGTCGGGGAACACGGGCGGAGTGCGAGCTGCGCGGACGATCGCCCGCGCCACGCGGCCGCTGTAGAAGCCCTCCGGCCCCCGCTTCCCGATCAGCCGGTAGGTGCGGGCCAGATCGGGGTTCCGCAGCACGTAGCCGGGATCCCGCGGCGTCCCGTCCGCGTCGAGGTAGAGCGCGGCGGTCGAGGGGACGTCGGCGAAGAACGGCACGTTGCCCTCGGTCTGCTCGGCGAAGATCTCATCCACCTCGAACCCGCGGCGGGCGACCTTGGTTCCAGGCTCGAGCGCGCGTCTGAGCGACCAGGTCCCGTACTTGCGCAGGGCCTCGGACCACCCGCGCACCGTGCCGGGCACCCCGGCCGACAGGCCGCTGTAGCGGGCGGGGGCGAATGCCAGAGGCTGGCCGGCCTCGAAGAACGAGTCCGGGCGCATCGCGGCAGGCGACGTCTCGCGCGAGTCGATCGTGGTGATCCTGCCGTGGCGGGTGCGGATGACCATGAAGCCGCCGCCGCCGATGCCGCATGAGTAGGGCTCGGTCACACCGAGAACGCCCGCCGCGGCGACGGCCGCGTCAACGGCATTGCCACCTTCCCGCAGGTGACGATCGCCGCCTCGGTGCCGCGCCGGTCGACCGTGGCCGCAGCGCCTCCCGATCCGGTCGCCGTGGCCTCCCCCTGACCCTGAGCTTGGGCCGAGGGCGCGAGCACGGCAAGGGCAAGCACGGAGGCGGTGATGAGGCGGCGGGTCATCGTCACGGGAATACCCGCTTCCTCGGGACGGGAAACGGCGGAGGGCCGCCACGTGGCGGCCCTCCGGAATGCTGCGCGTACCTCTCGGGCCTACTTCAGCTCGACGCTTCCGCCGGCCTCCTCGAGCTCGCCCTTGAGCTTGTCGGCCTCGTCGCGGTCGATGCCCTCCTTGATCGGCTTGGGGGCCTCGTCCACCAGCGCCTTGGCCTCCTTGAGACCGAGCCCGGTGGCGGCACGGACGACCTTGATCACCTGGATCTTCTTCTCGCCCGCGGCGGTCAGCACGACGTCCACCGTCGTGGACTCCTCCTCGGGGGCGGCACCATCGCCGGCGGCGGCGGGAGCCGCGGCGGCGACCGCCGTGGCGGACACTCCGAACTCCTCCTCGAGCGCCTTGATCAGCTCGGACAACTCGAGCACGCTCATCTTCTTGATCTCTTCGATCAGCTCCACGGCAGTGGCCATCTAGCCCTCCTTCTCGTCATCGCCCTCGGAGGGCGTGTCAGTTTGCTCAGTCTCCGGTTGTGCCTCCGCCGGCTCCTCCGGCTCGGCCGCCGGCTCCTCCGGCTCGGCTGCGGCCGGCGCGGCGTCACCCGCCGGCAGCAGCCCCTCGTCGGCGATCTGCTTGAGCTGGATGGCCAGGCCGGCAATCAGTGCGTTCAGCCCGCGCACCAGGCCGGTGATCGGCGCGGCGACCATCGCCACCAGTTGCCCGTGCAGTACCTCCCGGGCGGGTAGTCGCGAGAGAGCGCCGAGCTGCTCCACGGTCAGCGCCTCGCCGCCCATCATGCCGCCCTTGAAGCCCAGCACGTCGAAGTCACGCTTGAACTGGGCGAGCGCCTTGGCGGCCAGCGCCACGTCGCCCTCCGCACTCACGAACGTGAAGGCGGTCGGCCCCTCCAGGACCTCCTTCAACGGCTCCGCACCCGCGCGGTCGGCCGCGAGGCTGGTGAGGGTGTTCTTGACGACCCGGAAGCCGGCGCCCGCCTCGGTCAGCTTGGTGCGCAGCTCCGCGACCTGAGGCACCGAGATCCCCCGGTAGTCGACCGCGAAGACGGCGTCCGCCTCCTCGATCTGGGCGGCCACCTCCTCGACGACCGCGGCCTTCTGTTCCCTCTTCATCCGTTCCCTTACGTATCGAGCCCGCGCTCAGGCGGGCTCACGGCTGGATCAGGGACGATCCTCGCGGGCTCAACCTGCTCCGGACTTGCGCCTGACGGCTGCCGGAGGTCTCGGGCGGAAGTTGTCTGCCGCCTAGCCTACCGGGGCCGGCTCCTCCACGATTCCGCGGGTGCGGGCGGGGTCGACCCTGACTCCCGGCCCCATGGTCGTGGTGAGCGTGATCGTGTGCAGGTAGCGCCCCTTGGCCGACGCGGGCCGGGCCCGCATGATCTCGTCGATCAGGGCGGCGTAGTTCTCGAGCAGCGTCTGCTCGTCGAAGCTCAGCTTTCCGATCGAGAGATGGACGATCGCGTGACGATCGGTGCGGTACTCCACCTTGCCGGCCTTGGACTCGGAGACCGCCTTCGCGACGTCGTTGGTGACCGTGCCGACCTTGGGGTTGGGCATCTTGCCCTGGGGCCCAAGGATGCGCCCGAGCTTGCCGACCACCGGCATCATGTCCGGGGTGGCGATGGCCACGTCGAAGTCGGTGAAGCCCTCGTCCTCGACGCGCTGGGCCAGGTCCTCGGCACCCACGTGGTCGGCGCCGGCCTCCTCGGCCTCACGCGCCTTGTCGCCCTTGGCGAACACGGCCACCGTCATGTTCTTGCCGAGTCCGTTGGGCAGCGAGATCGTGCCGCGCAGCTGCTCCTCGGCGTGCCGGACGTTGAGACCGGTGCGTATGTGGCACTCCACTGTCTCGTCGAACTTGGCGCTCTTGAAGTTCTTGATCAGCGAGACCGCCTCAGACGGTGCGTAGGCATGCTCGCGGTCGATGCCCTCGTAGCTGCCGCGGTAGCGCTTGCCGTGGCGGGCCATCAGGTGGTTCCTTCCTGGCCCGCGTGCCCGCGGGGGCGCGCCAGACCAAGCTGGGCAAGGACGCAGGGAGAAGCCAATGCCGGAGTCGTTGGCGAGCCCGGGGACGCCGATCCAGCGACGGTATGGCGCGTCATCCGTGGGTGCGCGGGTCGGGGAGGAGCCACCTCTAGGTCACCTCCACGCCCATCGAGCGCGCGGTGCCCTCGATGATCTTCGACGCCTGCTCCAGGTCGTTCGCGTTGAGGTCCGGCATCTTCTGCTCGGCGATCTGGCGCACCTGCTCGCGCGAGATCCTGCCGACCTTGTTGCGGTTGGGCTCGCCGGAGCCCTTGTCTAGCCCGATCGCCTGCTTGATCAGCACGGCCGCCGGAGGCGTCTTGGTGATGAAGGTGAACGAGCGGTCCTCGTAGACCGTGATCTCGACCGGCGTGATCGTTCCGGCGTCCTGCTGTGTCTGGGCGTTGAACGCCTTGCAGAACTCCATGATGTTGACGCCGTGCTGGCCGAGCGCCGGGCCCACGGGGGGTGCCGGGTTGGCCTGGCCGGCCGGGACCTGGAGCTTGATGAGGGTTAGGACTTTGCGAGCCATGCCTAGATTTTCTTGACCTGGTCGAAACCGACCTCGACAGGGGTCTCCCGGCCGAAGATCGACACCAGCACCTTGAGCTTGGCAGCATCGTCGTTGATCTCGGAGATCTCGCCCGAGAAGTCCGACAGCGGCCCGGACACGACCTTGACCGACTCGCCGATCGAGAACTGGGCCCGGGTCCGCGGCCGCTCGGCCGCCTCGCGGTGCAGGAGGCGGTCCACCTCACCTTGGTTCAGCGGCACCGGGGTGTTCGAGGCGCCCACGAAGCCGGTGACCCCGGGCGTGTTCTTGACGAGGCCCCAGGAATCGTCGGTCAGGTTCATGTTCACGAGCAGATAGCCGGGCATGGTCCGCTGCTCCTTCTGGATCTTCTGCCCGTCCTTGAGTTCCTGCACCTGCTCGGTCGGCACGACGATCTGCTTGATGCTGTTCTCCTGGCCGAGCGAGATGCGTCGGTGCTCAAGGTTCTGCTTGACCTTGTTCTCGTGCCCTGAATAGGTGTTTACGGCGTACCAGCGAAACATTGATCAGTCGTGCTGCTTCCTCGCGTGAGCGGATGAGTCAGAGGATGGCCTGGATGATTCGGGAGACGATCGCGTCGAGCAGTCCCAGGTAGCCGCCCGCGATCAGGACGAAACCGAGCACGACGCCGGTCAGCGTGGTGAGGGCCTGCCGGTCCGGCCACTGGACCCGTTGGAGCTCGGCCCAGACTGCGATCAGGAACTGTACGACACGGGGGCGGTCCTTGTGTGCCTCGGGGTCCCCGGAGCCTCGCCGGCCCCTGACCTCGTAGCCCGCCTCGCCCCGCGCGGAGAGCTCGCGCTCGGCCTCCTCCTCGGCGGCGACCTCCTCCTCGGTGAGGTGATCTTCTTCGTCGCTGTCGAACTCGGGCTCGTCCTCGATCACCGCGTCGGAGCGGCCCTCGTCGACCGGCGGGGCGCCGGCCGCCAGGTCGGGATCGATGCCCGGAGCAGGCTGGGCGATTTCCTCCTCGCGGTCAGGCTCGGGGCCGCGGGCCGCCCCGTCGCCGGTGCCCTCCTGGGCGAGCCGACGCGCGCGGCGCTCGGCCTGGCGCTGCTTGGCCTGCTGGCGGTTCCTGGCCACCGGCGGCTAGCCCTCGGTCGCGGGCGCGAAGGATCGCGGCATCAGCGCGTCTCCTTGTGCGCGGTGTGATGCTTACACCAGCGGCAGTACTTGCGCATCTCGATCCGGTCGGGATCGTTCCGCTTGGACTTCTGGGTCTGGTAGTTACGCCGCCTGCAGTCCTCGCACGCGAGGGTGACGGCGATTCGTACGTCTCCGCGAGCCATGGCTCCTTCGGAAGGTCGATTCGGATTCTGGGCGGCCGAGCAGGACTGTTGACCCCGCTCCGGCCGCGAGGTCCGGCCAGTCTAGCGGCCGCGACTGCGGCGATACTGTGCGCATGGCCTTGGGACTCGCAGAGCTTGCCCAGCGTGGGTTTGCCGCTCTTAACTCGGGCAACCCGGAGGCGCTTTTCGCGCTGGTCTCCGACGACGTGGTGGCCATCGTGCCCGGCGAATTCGCCAACGAAGGCGTTTACGAGGGGCGTGACGGGTTTCGCCTGATGTTCGCGCATTGGATGGAGGCGTGGGACACCTTTCACGTCGAGCCACTCGAGTTCACGGAGGTCGACGGCGGCGTCGTGGTGGCCGTGAGGCAGGTCGCACGCGGGCGCGGGAGCGGCATCGACCTCGAGACCGATCTGGCCTACCTGCTCCGGGCGCGCGATGGCCTGCTCACGGAGTGGCGGCTCTGCCACGACGTGGACGAGGCACTGGCGCTGGTGGGCTCCGAGCCCGAGTAGCGGCTCTCGCTGGACGGCCCTCAGGAGGCGTGAGAGGATCGCGCCGGTTGGACTCGCACGAACTCGCAACGATCAAAGAGGTCTACCGCGCCATGCAGGAGGACGGCCTTCGCAGGGGCGGTGAGTACCTGGCCGACCACGTCCGTGAGGACGCAGCGATCCGGCTCTACACCACGGGGTCACGCGTGCTCCACGGCCGTGGTGAGGTGCGCGCCTTCTTCGCCGATGCAGAGAGCGCGGGTACCAGCGTCATCCTCCGCCCTCGCGAGTTCGAGGTCGCCGGCGAGGAGGTGACGGTGACCGGCTCCGTGCGGGTCGAGCGGGGCGAGGGCGGATTCGCCGAGACCCAGGTGCTCTGGACGTGGCGGTTCCGGGGCGGACTGATCGAAGAGGCCTGCTGGGAGCCGCGGGCGGGTTGAAGCTGGAGGGCGCCATCCCGGCGATGCCGGTGCGCGACGCAGGTGCCGCCGCGGCCTTCTACCGCGACCGGATCGGTTTCACGGTGGTCCACCAGGAGGACGGCTTCGCGATCCTGCGCCCGCGATGGCGCCGAGGTGCACCTCTGGCAGGCGGACGATGAAAGCTGGCGGGACCGCGACACCATCGAGAAGCCGGTCCGCTCAGGAGCGGAATCGTTCATCGCCGGGACGGCCAGCTTCCGCGTCATGTGCGCCGGCGTGGACGAACTCTGGGAGGAGCTGAGCCGCGCCGGGGTGCTGCACCCCGTCTCGCACGACGGGGTATCGGCCACCGACTACGGCACGCGTGAGGCGTGGGCGACCGACGACGACGGCGACCTGATCACGTTCTTCGAGCCGCGGGGCTGACGCTCAGGACGCCGGGTCGCCTGCGCCGGGTGTGAGATCACCCGAACGCGTACGGCGAGCCGCTGATCGAGCGTGCGGCTCGACCGAGTCAGCCGCACCGAGCGGCCTGCGCACGATCCGATCGCTCGACATCGCGCGAAGATCTCGCAGGTGGTAGCGGCGAATCTCCCTTAAGCCCACTATCGGACTCGAACCGATGACCCCTTCCTTACCATGGAAGTGCTCTACCAACTGAGCTAAGTGGGCGCTGTTTCCGGTCTGTCTCGGCCGGCAGTGGGGGGAGCAGGATTCGAACCTGCGTAGGCAGTGCCATCGCGTTTACAGCGCGACTCCTTTAGCCACTCGGACATCCCCCCCGGGTGGTAGGAAGCGCCGATTGTAGAGGCGGGCTCCGCGCCCTTGGACACGAACCACTCGATGGCCGATGATGCTCGCGGAAGCGCCCGGCTCTGCCGGCTGCGCACCGATGCCGTTCGCCCGCGGTCCCCCTGTCTCCGCCCAATGAGCCATCCCACCACGAAGAGCCCCGAGCGCGACGGCATCGCCCCCGTCGGGCCCACGCACCATCAAGAGGCCGCCCGCATCATCACGGACGCTCTGTTGCACGACCCCGGCTGGCTGGCCGTCGGGCCCGACCGGACCGCCCACCGACGTTCGGTGGCCCTGCGCTACCACCGGGCCGCCCTGCGCGTCATGGATCGCCACGGCGGTCCGGTGTACGGGGCGTTTCGGGACGGCCGCCTGACCGGCGTGGCGGCCACGTTCGCCGCCGGCCTCTATCCCCCGCCGGCGCGCACCTTTCTCTCCTACGTGCCCGGCTTCGTGCTCGCCGGCCCCCCGGCGATCGTCCGAGGCCTGAAGGTGTCGGCGGTCCAAGACGCCGGCCATCCCAAGGACAGGCACGTGTTCCTCTGGTTTCTCGCCGTGGACACGACCCGGCAGCGCGAGGGGATCGGGCGGGCGTTGCTCGCGCACGTGTTCGAGGGGGCCGACGCGGCCGTGTACCTGGACACCTCGAACCCGGCCAACCGGCCGTACTACGCGAGCGTCGGCTTCGAGGAGATCGGGAGCGGCGCCCTGCCGCGCGGCGCTCGGATGTGGTTCATGAGGCGTCCCTGAGGCGCTGGGCCTCGGGCAGCCCCTCCAGCTTCTTCAGCGTGTTGTTCTCGATCTGGCGGATGCGCTCCCGCGTCACGCCGAAGGCGCGGCCGACCTCCTCGAGCGTGCGCGCCTTGGTCCCGGTCAGGCCGTACCGCATCTCGATCACCTCGCGCTCGCGCGGGGGCAGCGCCTCCAGAGCACGCCGAACGTTCTCGCGGCGGAGGTTCTCCGATGCCCGCTCGAATGGCGACTCCGCCGACTCGTCCTCCACGAAGTCGCCGAGCTCCGAGTCCTCCTCCTCGCCGATGGGCTTCTCGAGGGATACCGGCAGCTGCGCGATTCGCAGGATGTCCTTGACCTCGCGCGCGGTCCACTGCAGCTCGAACGCGATCTCGTCCGGTGTCGGCTCGCGGCCGAACTCCTGAACGAGCTGGCGCTCGACGTGGACCACTTTGTTGAGCTTCTCCACCATGTGGACCGGGATGCGGATCGTGCGCGCCTTGTCGGCGATCGCCCGCGTGACGGCCTGGCGGATCCACCACGTCGCGTAGGTGGAGAACTTGTAGCCGCGCCGGTAGTCGAACTTCTCCACCGCGCGGATCAGCCCGAGCGAACCCTCCTGGATCAAGTCGAGGAACGACAGCCCGCGCCCGAGGTAGCCCTTCGCGATCGAGACCACGAGCCGCAGGTTGGCCTCGATCATCTGCTGCTTGGCGACCATGTCGCCGCGCTCGATGCGCTTGGCCAGGCTCACCTCCTCGTCGGCGGTAAGGAGGTCCACGCGGCCGATCGAGCGCAGGTAGAGCCGCAGCGAGTCGAGGCTCGGCTCGACCGTCAGGTCGATCTCCGGCTTCTTGGGCGCGGCGCCCTGCGCCTCGCCCGCCGGCGCCTCGGCGGGACCCGTCGCCACCGCCGGCTTGCCGTCCGCGGAGACGATCTCGATTCCGGCATCGAGCAGGTGGAGATGAAGGTCGCGAACCTGCTCCTTCGTCACCTCCACCTCCTCGAGGCAGGCAGCGATCTCCTCGAACGTCAGAAAGCCGCGCTCGCGTCCCTCCTGCACGAGGGCGCACAGCTCATCGGCCTCCAGGAAGGGGGTCTCCGGATCCTCAACCAGCAGTGCCACACCGTCGTGCTTTTCGCTCAACCCTCACTCCCCCTCTCAACCCGTTGCGGCCCCTACCCAGTCGGGCCTTGCTGAGACTCGTTGTAGGGCGTCCGCGGCGCCTGCCGCGAGGGGCTGAGCTCATGCCGTAAGAGGCTTCTGGCGTGCAGCCGCGGCCAGTCTACACCTGATCGTGCGATTAGTAGCTACCCGCCCCAGGTATCGTCTGAGGCCCTGATGGCCGGGCCAACCGCAGCCCTCGGCAACGACGTCCAGGCCCGACGGCCCACGACGCTCGTGAGCCTTTCACGCGTCGGAGTGACCGGCGTCGAGAAGGTCGTCCGCATCCGCGCCAACGGGAGCGAGCAGCTGTTCTACGCGGAGCTCGAGTGCTACGTAGACCTCGGGCCCGATCAGAAGGGCGCCCACATGTCCCGCTTCGAGGAGGTGATCAACGAGGCAATCGACGAGGTGGTGCTTGGTGAGGCGTTCCGGGCCGAGACGCTGGCCTCCCATATCGCCGAGCGCGTGCGGGACCGCCAGCAGGGGTGCCGTGCCGAGGTGACCATCGCCGCCCGCTACCCGGAGAACAAGCTCGCGCCGGCCTCCGGGGTCCCCACCCAGGAGATCTACACGCTGTTCGGCTCAGCAGTGGCCTCCGCGCGCGGGACCCGGAGGCTGATCGGCGTGGAGGCCCAAGGGATGACCGCCTGCCCGTGCGCGCAGGAGATGGTGGTGGACCGATCCGAGGAGCGCCTGCGCGAGGACGGCTTCAGCAACGAGGAGATCGGCCGGATCTTCGAGGCCGTGCCCGTGGCCACCCACAACCAGCGGGGCGTCGGCACCCTGCACGTGGGGTGCCCGGAGAACTCCGACGTCGTACTCGAGGCGGCCGACCTGCTGGCCATCGTCGAGTCGTCCATGAGCTCCGAGATCTACGAGTTGATGAAGCGTCCGGACGAGGTCGAGGTCGTGGAGAAGGCCCACATGAACCCGCGCTTCGTCGAGGACTGCGTGCGCGAGATGGTCCGCATGGCCGCTCAGCGGTACGGCGGGCTTCTGGACGACGGCGCCTTCGTGTCCGCGCGCCAACAGAACCTCGAGACGATCCACAAGCACAACGTCGTGGCCGAGCGCCACGGCCTGCTCGCGGACCTGGTGGCCGAGATCGCCTCGGGCGAGCGCTCGGGCCGCCACGTGACCATGCGGGAGTGGCTCGAGGGTTCCTAAGGGCCCGACCGGCCACGATCCGTTCACGGCATCAAGGCGCTGCCCCGCGATGCCGATGGAAGAAGGCAACGACGCACGGAGGCGTTTGGGTGATTCCCAAGGAACGGCACATACCCCTATCGCAGGATGCGGCCCTCGTGGTCGCGCTCGCCGGCACGGCGATGCCGTTCGCGCATTCGGCCGAGGACGAGGCCGAACGCTGGCTGCGGGCCATGCGCCTCCATGGTCAGGTGGGCTCCGCGCTCCAGGCCCTGGGCGTCGGCGAGTCCCCGCTGATGACCGGCTCCGACGCCGACCACGCCGGCGATGTGGTCGGCACCCCGGCGCTCGGCACCGACGTGCTCGACGACGTTTCGCGCCGCGCCTCCCGGCTGGCCGACGCCCGCCAGGCCCACACCGTGGGCACCGCCGACCTCCTCTTCGCCGTGCTCGACGTGTACGGCAGGCTCTTCGACCGTGTGCTGTACCTGCGCGGAACGAGTCGCGAGGAGCTGTCCGAGCGCCTCGCGGCCGCCGACCCTCACTACGGCTGAGCCTGTCAGGGCTGTGTCGCCTGCGCACCCTCGCGGGCCTGCGACGCCTGTTCGAGCCGGCGCCTGAAGTTGAGGAAGTAGTCCGCCCCGGACGCGACGGTGATCGCCACCATCGCGTAGACCAGGGCCTGCACCCAGGCGTCGTGGTGATCGGTGGCGGCGATCAGGGCCAGCACCGCTCCCACCTGGACGATCGTCTTGAGCTTGCCGAGTCCGCTGGCCGGGATCACCACGCCCTGCTGGCCGGCGGCGATCCGCAAGCCGCTGACCGCGAACTCGCGCGCGATGATGACCATCGCCACCCAGGCCGCCAGCCGCTCGAGGCTCACGAGCGAAATCAGCGCCGCGGCGATCATGAGCTTGTCGGCCACCGGGTCCATGACCTTGCCGAACGTGGTGACGGCCTGGCGCGAACGGGCGATGTAGCCGTCCAGCCCGTCGGTGAGAGCGGCCACCGCGAAGACGACGGCGGCGATCGTGGTACCTCCCGGGGACTCGACCGTGAGCGCGACCACGAGCACGGGCACAAGCAGGATCCGAATCAGCGTGAGTGCGTTGGGGAGGTTGAGGGGAAACATCGAGCCGGCGCGGCCAGGCTACCGCCGGCGGGCCAGGTACTCGATGCCCGCCGTGCTGCCCACCGGCCCGAGGGGGGACACGCTCGCGGCGAGCAGTGGCCAGGGGAACACACGCCGGCGACAGCCCTCCGCGACGAGCAGGCAGAGCACGATCCACCCCACCCCGTGGGTCCAGCCGAGCACCTGCTCCGTACCCTCGCCGAGGCCGCCGATCGCCACCACCAGCAGCGCGGCGAAGATACAGACCTCCACCAACGAGTAGACCCTGACCGCGCTGAAGTAGGACACGCCCGCCTAGGCCGAGGCCTTGCCGGTCTCCCGGACCGTCTGGCGTCGCACGAGCACCAACCCCACCAGGCCCAGCAGGACGAGCAGGCCCACGGCGGCCCTGGCCTCGGGCGACGACAGGTTCGTGATGCTGCCGCCCAGGGCCACGTAGGCGAACACCTTCGGCGCCGCGCCCACAACGGTGCCGACCGCCATGTCGCGGAAGCGCAGCCGCGTGAGGCCCGCCGTGTGGTTGACCAGGCCGTAGGGGAGAAACGGCACGAGCCGTGACTCCATGACAGCGATCGCCCCGTTGCGCTGCAGGAACTCCTCGAGTCGCTGCACCCTCCGAGGAAGCAGGCGGCCGGCCTGCTCGGCCACGAGGTACCTGGCCACGGCCATCTGGGCCAGTGCGGCCAGGGTCACTCCGGCCAGCGCGAGCGGCCAGCCGACGGCGGTGCCAAAGAGCAGCCCGGCGGCGCCGGCCAGTATTCCCCAGGCGATTACGAAGTTCGCGAGGACGAAGAGGGGTACGTACGCCAGGGCCGCGAAGGGTCCCAGGCCGTCCCCCCAGTCCCGGGCCTCTTCAGCCGACGGCAGCGACCCGGTCAGGATGATCGCGGCAAACACCGCGCCCAGCACCCCCGCGTACGCTGCCAGCCGGCGCAGGGCCGCGCGCCGTTCCGCCCTGTGACTAAGCGGTGCGGTGCTCGCCCGATCAACGATCGCGCTGCGCTCCTCCCCTTTAAGCGGTGCGGTGCTCGCCCGATCAACGATCGCGCTGCGCTCCTCCCCTCCGGGAGGGGCGTTGGAGTCCATGCGACGAGGGTAGTGCCCGGTGGAGCTACCCTCGCCTGCGTGAGGGCCGCTGGGCTGCGTCGTTGCTGCCTCGCCCACCCGGGCGCCGAGGAGGTGTTCCCGTTCGGGCCGCAGACGTCTGTGTTCAAGGTGGCGGGCAAGATCTTCGCGCTCAGCCCGCTGGCGTCCCGGCCCCTGACCGTGAGCCTCAAGTGCGAGCCGGACCTGGCCGAGACCCTGCGGGCCACCTATCCCGCCATCGTCGGGGGCTATCACCTGAACAAGCGCCACTGGAACACGGTGACCCTGGACGGGTCGATGTCCGATGAGACGGTGGGCAACATGATCGAAGACTCGTACGACCTCGTCGTGGCGTCGCTCCCGCGCCGCACCAGGGAGGAGCTCGGCTGGTCGCCCGACGCGTCGGGGTAGCTGATCGCGCGCAGCCGGCAGGGCTAGTCTCGCTCGCGTGCCGCAGTCTCCTCTGACGTTCGACCTGGCCGGGCGGGCGGTTCTGACGCTCGCCGGAGAAGGAGCCGGCAGCGATGGCTACGTCCGCTCGCAGATGGATCCCTTCCATCCCGGTGCCGCCGCTCCGGGAATCCCCGAGGTGCGGCTCGAGTGCAGGGCCAGCGTCGCGTCGGCCCGGCTCGTGGAGCGGCAGGGGCCCGCCGGCGACGGTGTGGTGACGGCCTCGGACGGCTCGCGGCCGCTGATAGTGCGCAGCGGTCGTGCCTGCTCTTTGCCCGACGCCCTCCGGGACGGTCCGGCCCGATTCGAATTCGAGCCGGGGTTTCCGCTGGCCGGCATCTTCGGCCCGGTGGTGCGCCCGGCGCTCCAGATCGCGATGCTCGCCGGCCAGTCGACCGCGCTGCACGCCTCCTCGGTGGAACTCGACGGGGGCGGGCTCGCGATCGCGGGCTGGTCGGAGAGCGGCAAGACCGAGACCGCGCTCGCGTTCATGGAGGACGGAGCCCGCTTCATCTCCGACAAGTGGACGGTGCTGGGGCCCGACGGCACCCTCTCGGCCTTTCCGATCGGCGTGGGCGTGCGCCGATGGGTGCTGAGCCATCTCCCCCGGCTTCGCTCATCGCTCGCCCCGGCGGCCCGCAGCCGGCTCGCCGTGGCGCGCCTGGCGTCGGTCGCGGGATCTGCGCTGCGCTTGACCCCGCCCCGGGCCGGGGGGTCTGTTCAACTTGCACGAGAGCTCGCCGAGCGTGCCGTCTCGCTGGCGGAGCGTGTCCCGGTGACGCCTCGCGAGCTGCGCTCGGCCTACGGCCAGGAGCACGAACCGACCCTGAGCGCTCCCCTCCGCGCCGTCGTGGTGTTGACGACGGCCCCGGGTCCGGGGGTCGTGGCCGAGCCGGCCGACCCGGTTTGGGCAGCCGAGCGCATGGTCCGCTCGGCCGCGTTCGAGCGCGCCCCGTACTTCGGGCTTCAGGAGCGGGCTTGCTATGCCTTTCCCGGACGCGACCGCGGCACACGCGAGGAGGTCGTCGCGCTCGAGCGTGATCTGCTGGAGCGAGCGTTGCGGGCCACCACCGTGATCGGCGTGCACGCGCCCTTTCCCGCGGATCCGCGCCCCGTGGCGAGCGCCATCGCACGTTGCCTCTAGAAGCCCCCAGCCGGCAGCCCGAGGTCTACGAGTTCGGTCCCGGCATGCGTCTCGGCATCCGCGGCGGCGCCCACGCGCGGGCGCACTTCCGGGCCGAGTACGGGGACTGCACGGTCTCAGGCGACCCGCCCGGGGCCCGGGTGGAGGTCGCCTTCGAGGCGGTTCACCGGTCGCCGGCCGGCGCCACCGTGATCCGCGGAGGGCACAAGACGGCCCGCTGGGCGGTGGCCTTTCGCCTGCCTCCCGCTGAGGCCCTGGAAGCCTCGATCGAGGTCGGCGGGCGGCCACGCAGCTTCGGCCTCTCGCTGGTCCAGGGCTATTTCGTCGAGCCGCTCCTGTCGCTCGCGGCGCCGGTCTCGGGGCGGGTGCTGCTTCCGGGCGCCGCGCTCGAGCAGGATGGCGGGGCTCTGGTCATCCTCGGGAGGTCGCGATCGGGAAAGACCTCCCTCGCGGTTCGTGCCATCGCCGCCGGGCGGAAGGTTCTCGGTGACGACCAGGTGCTGGTCGATACCTCCGGTCGCTGCTTTGCTTTCCCACGCCGGCCGCGCGTCTACTCGGACCTCGCCGAGACCGCGCCGGCCGCATACGGCCGACTCGGGGCGACGGCTCGCGCGTCCCTCGCCGGACGAGGCCTGGTCCGGGCGGCATCGCGCGGGCTCGTGGCCCCGCCGCTGTCTCTGGACCGGTCGCGCCTCGGGGGGGCCCACGCCCCCGGTTCCCTGCCGATCCGCCGCCTGGTCGTGATCCACCGAGACGACGAGGAGGATGCCCTCCGGGCCCGCCACCTCGACACCGACCGGGTGGTGTCGCGGACGCTCGAGCTGCTCGGGGCCCAGCGTGCACACCTTCCGTCGGCTCCCGCGTGGGCGGATGAGCTGCTCCTGACCCGGGAGCGCGAGGCGGAGCAGCTGCGGCAGGCGTTCGCCGGAGTGGCCGCGGAGGAGCTGCGCGTTCCCGCCCGATGGAACGCGGTCAGGGCGGTGGCCACGCTCGCCGAGCGGCTCGACCTCGAGTGACCGGGCTAAAGGAGGTCCGCCAGCCGGGTGGCGGCCAGGAACGCGAAGACGAGCAGCAGCGGGGTCACGGCCGCGTCCAGGCGCCGCCACGCGCGTGGCCGGTGGTCGCTGGGCAGGAGGCCGGCGATCTCTCGCTGGAGCAGCGTGACCACGAGCGCGCCGAGCACGACCAGATGCAGCGCCAGGGGGAGGTCGAGGGTCACGACGGTGCCCCGGCGGGGCCTCCTCCGCGCGCGTATTGGAAGCCGGCGCCGGCAAGGCTCACGGCAGCGAGGATGGCGAACGCGGCGGGAGGGGACCAGAGGCCGGCGTACAGCAGGCCGGCGGCGACGACGGTGTCGAGGGCGACGCTGATGGCCACACCCAGGGTCAGTTCGCCCCAGACGTCGTTCAGCCTCATCAGTCCCACGAGAGCCAGGCCCGGGCAGAGGAGCAGGAACCACACCGCGAGCACGGTCCTGATGGGAGAGCTGTCCCCGGCCGCCGAGACGGCGCCCACGGCGAAGGCCGACAGCACGATCAGCCACGGCCATGGGCGGGTCTCACGACTCATCGCGGTGCTCCGGGCTGCCGGTCGGCCAGAGCGAAGATCCTTCCGTCGCGGCCCTCGTAGAGCGTCGTGAACTGCGGGGAGGACGAGAGCACCCGCTCCAGGGCGGCGACGGAGCCCCAGCGCCCGGGGAACAGCGCGTCGAAGGAACGGATGCTGCGGGTGATCACGAGGTACGCGTTGGTCTTCGTGCTCTCCATGTATGCCGTCATCCGGCGCTCGAGCACGGCGTCCCGGTCCTTCGCACCGTCCCCCGCCGCCGGCAGGTTCTTGGTGAGCGTGTGGTACTTGTAGCGCGCGTAGCCCTCCGACTGCCACGGAAGGTTCGGGGAGGGCGCGACGAGCACGGCTCCGGGCTCGGCTATCCGGTACAGCTGCTCCACGGTCTGCACGTCGCCCGGTGTGAACAGCGCGAGGCGCTCGTTGCCGTACCGGGTGAAGACGAACCCGGCCAGCAGCACGGCGCTCAGCGCGAGCAGCGCCGTCGCCGCCTGCCGCGGGCGCGCCTGCAGGGGCAGCAGCGTCGCCACGAAGAACGCCACGAAGGGAAGGGCGAAGAGGTAGATGCGCAGCAGCACCTCACCCCCATAGGCGTTCAGGCCGATCAGGACGAACGGAGCGACGGCGAGTGCCGCGAGGCTGGCATGACGACCGCGCCTGAGGGCCCGGAAGATGCCGACCCCGGCGGCCAGCCACAGCAGCCCCGTCATGCCGATCCGGATGGAGACCACCAGCGTGTGATCCGGGCTGCCGGCCACCCGGCCGGACACGTTGCTTCCCACCGTGCCTCGCAGCTCCCCGACCTGGCCGCGAAGCTCCTCGATGTGCCCCGCCAGGTACGCCAGCGTCATGTAGCTGATCCACGCGAGGATGAGCACCGCGGCGATCGTGGGCAGGCCGCGAGCCGAGCAGCGGCCGAGGAGGACGAGCGCGCCCACCCCTGCGAGCATCGCGAACGGGGTGAGCTGGTGGCTTCCCGCGGTGACGGCGATGATCGCGACGCACGCGAGCAGCAGCGCCACGAGCTGAGCCGGCCGGGGGGCGGCGGACGGCTCGTCGTCGTGCTCGTGCGCCCACGCCCTCAGGCCCTCGAGTCGCTCGGCCAGCCAGCGCGGCCGTCGCACCACCGCGGGAGCCGACCTCCGGAACCAGGTGAGCAGCACCGCGACCAGCGCCAGGTACATGAAGTAGCTGAGCGCCTGAGGCGCGAGGTAGTCCTGGCCGACCCAGTTGGTGAGGAAGAAGACCCACACCGCTGCCCAGACGAGGCGTTCGTCGGCCGCGGCCGAGCGCGCAATCATCACCAGCGGCGGCAGGTAGAGCAGGTTGAAGAACACCGGCGCCCACTTGACCAGGCCGAGGGCGTTCTCCAGACCCGCCAGGTCGGTCACGATCGCCGTCAGGAAGAAGAACCCCGGCCAGTTGAAGTACGCGTCGATCTGCGGCTCTACCTGCCCGGTACGCAGGATGTAGTCGGTGATTCCGGCGTGGCGCCAGCTGATGTTGAAGGTGGGGATCTGCGCGATGGCGCTGGAGGCGCCGTAGAGCATGACCACCAAGGCGATGAGGTGCAGGAGCACCAGCCACGTGCGCGGAGCGCCCCGGACGAGCGTCAGGCAGAAGCTGATCGTGACCAGCCCAACCGCCAGGTACACGGACACGGGCAGGACGGAGGCCAGTCCCAGGTCGTTGACCTGGCGGATGTCCACGTCGCGCAGCGCGAGCACCCAGACGACCAGTGCGGCGGCCACGGCCGTGGTGGCGGCCACCGCCTCGATGGCGCCCGCCGATCGAGTTACCGCAGGGGCGACGACCCCACCCGTGCCGGCGGGGTCGTGCGCGAGCTCGGCGGGACCCCCGGCACGACCCGCCAATCTCTCCAGGCCGAGCATCCGCTTCATGTGAGCGCCGGCCCGGGCGCGGCCTCGGGGACCGGAACGTGGGCGACCTCCGCCCGCGAGGCGCGAAAGTCCGCGCGAACGCGCCGCAGGCCGAGCGCCGCCCACGCGCCCATCCCGTATTGCGAGGCCACCCAGGCGATCGCCATGCCCGTGAGCCCCCAGCGCACGCCCGCCAGGGCGGCGAGGCCCACGGAGAGCCCCGCCCACAGCCAGCCCGCCACGATCGCGCCGCCGAGCCGCCGGCTTGCGCGGCAGGCGGCGAAGTAGGCCTGGACGAGGGTCAGGGGGATCACGGCCAGGACGAGGATCCGCAGCGGGGTGGCACCCTCCTCGGCGTAGCTCGCCCCCAGGATCGACAGCGCGAGATCGGCGCCCAGCGCCACGACCAGGGCTGCGGAGAGGCCCAGCGACAGCGAGATGCGCACGCCCCGCCGGATCGAGCGACCGAGCGCACTCGGGTCGTCGACCAGCTCGGCGAACAGCGTGAGCCCGACCTGGATCGGCACGATGTAGACCACCCAGGCCATCATCCACGCGGCGTACCACGCCGCGTTGGCCTGCGGCGAGAGGAGCTCGGTCACGATCACGGGCAGCATCAGGCCAGGCGTTCGCTCGGCCATCGTGAGGGCCCAGTTGGGGAGTCCGAGGCGGACCAGCCGGCCGGCCAGCGGGGCGTCGATCTCGGGCCGCATGCGCCAGCCCGGAAGCGAGCGCCTCAGCTGCAGCAGCCCGGCGGCGCACACGGCCGCCCCGCTGACCACCCACGGCAGGAAGATGTACTCCCAGCCAGCGGCGTCGGTGAGCACCGCGACGGCCACGAGGACGGTCACGCAGGAGCCTCCGAAGAGCACTCCCCGGACGAGCGCCTGATCCCCCCGCCTGAGGGTGGTGGACACCTGATCGAGGATGATCCAGAGCGTGCCGAAGACCGCCGCGCCCGCGAAGAGCGCCGCGTAGCCGGGGGCCGAGCCCACCACGTCGAGCTCGCCGAAGACGCCGGCGGCGAACAGGACGAACAGGGCGGCGCACACGGCAGCCGCTCCGGCGACCAGCAAGAACGCCGAGTTGAGGAGCGCGGAAGGATGCTGCCGGTGCTCCGGGTAGTGCGCGATCACCGCCGACCCGAAGCCGAGCGTGGCGAGCTGGGTGCAGAGCATCATGGCCGACACCACCCCCGCGGCGAGCCCCACCTCGGCCGGGGCGAACAGGCGCGCCGCCAGGACCCAGAAGACGAACCCCAGCGCCATCGCCGCGACCTTGGCCGCGATCAGTGTGAGCGAGTTGGAGAGCAGCGACAGCGGCCGCCTCCGGGCGCGGGCGAGGGCCGGCCAGGCTCGCGACGCCGCCGCGGCTCTCATCCGCGCACTCGCGATCGAAGGCCGCGACCGAGCTCGGCGAACAGGCCGACGTAGTTGTAGGCCGCGAACGACAGGTAGTAGGGCAGCCATCGCGGCTCGCGGCGGAGCAGGCTGAGCAGCAGCCCGCGAACCCCCGCCGCGAGCGGTAGCCCGACCAGCGGCCACGCCCGCGGTCCGTGGGCCGCGACCATCCGGCCGAGGCCATGGCCGTCGGCCAGCCACTGCCCCCGAGCGAACTCGAAGGTGTCCCCGAACCGGTGCTCTACGGATGTCACGCGGGACACGCCGAGCTTGGCCCCGGCCCGGCGAAGCCGCCAGCGCAGGTCGATGTCCTCCCCTGACAGGAAGCGCGCATCGAACCCGTGCTCGAGGAGCAGCCGCCGCTCTAGGATCGTCGCCCCCAGGCCGAACCACCCTCGGCTGCGCCCCCAGCGATGGTGGCGGGCCAGCGCCTGGCCCCAGTAGCCGGGGCCGGCCACGCTTTCCAGACCGGCCTGGAGCCCGGCGTAGCCCCCGCTCACTAGCTCGTCCAGGAGCCGCACAAGGGCGTCCTCGGGCAGGACCACGTCCGCATCGACGAGGGCGACCCAGCGGGTGGTGGCGGCACGAGCGCCTGCCAGGCGGGCCGCGGGCAGCCCGCCACCGTCGTCGGACAGCAAGCGGACCGGATACCGGCGGACGAGCTCCAGCGTCCGGTCGGTGGACTGCCCGTCGACCACGATCACCTCGTGAGGTGTGCACCGCAGGATCGACTCGAGGCAGGCCTCGACGAGCCGCTCGGCGTTCAGCACGGGCACGACCACGGACACCTCGGCGGCGGAGTGCTCGGGCGGCTGCGAGGCCGCCACCGAGGGGACGGCGTTGGAGATCAAGCTGACATCCCCGCGCCGACGGTCGCGGCGCGCCGTGGCGCTTTCAGCCACGTAGCCGGCCATGGTGACGGCAAGTCCGCCGAGAATGGCCGCCGCGCGACCGAGTCCGGCCCGGTCTCCGCGCACCACGGCGTCGCCCAGCCCGCGTCGCACTCCCCGCGGGAGCGTCGTCAGGGTGTGCGCCCGCTCCGACGCCAGGCCGTCGCGCATGCCCGACTGCGCCGCGACGATCGCCTTCGACCGTCCTTCGGCGAAGCAGCGCGCGCGGAAATAGGCCCACGTGGCCCGCTCGGCGGGCACTCGGTGGCGGACCAGAGCACTCGGCTCGAACAGGAACACGCTGCCCGGTCGTTGCTGCTGGACCCGGATGCACAGCTCGGTCTCCTCGCACCCGGCGGGGACGGTGCCCACGCGGCCGAGGCCGGAGCGAAAGCCCCCGACCAGCTCGAACACCTCTCGGCGCAGCGACATGTTCGCCCCGATCAGGTTGCGCACCGGCCGGGTGGCGGTGGGCAGCCCGCGGTAGGTGCAGCCGACCACCCAGTCGAACTCGGCCGGGAAGGACTGCGGGCGGCCCGCCGGCCAGGCGGGTTCCACCGTGCCGCCCACGCCCATGACCCGCCGGTCCGCGTAGCCCCCGGTCAGGCGCTCCAGCCAGTCGGGGGATGCGACGGCGTCGTCGTCCAGGAAGGCCACCACCGAGCCGCGGGCCGTGGCCACACCGGAGTTCCGCGCGCCGGACAGACCCCGCTCCTCCCGGTTGGCGACCGCCCTTGCCGCGGGGATCTCGCCGAGCACTCGCTCGAGCAGCTCGGGATTGTGGTCGCTCACGACCAGGATCTCCAGCGGCGGGACGCTCTGGGATTCGACTGACCGGACGGCGCGCCGGAGGTCCTCGAACCGCGCTTCGGTGTACGCGCAGATGACCGTGGAGACCGTGGGCGGCATGCGGAGCAGCCCCGGTCAGGGGTGGGAGCCGTTGCGCCGTGCCGCGAGCGGGAGGTACGCCCGCTCGGCGAAGCGCTCCCTCAGCAGCGTCGCGAGCACCCGGCTGCCATCACGACCCGGGCTGAGCTTGGACTCGCCGTGCCGCCGCTCGTCCTCGAAGCTCGGGATCTCTCCCACGACCAACCCCGACCTGACCGCGCGAGCCACGATCTCCGTCTCGATCTCGAAGCCGTCCGCTCGCAGGCGCAGCCCGGCCAGCTTCTCGCGCCGGAACCCCATGAACCCGTAACAGAGCTCGGTGAACTGGGAGCGGTAGAGCAGGTTGAAGAGCCGGAGAAGGCCGAGGTTGCCGAGCTTGCGGAGCATGCTGATGTCGCTGGAGCCGCCGCCCTGCCTGAAGCGTGAGCCCTTGACCAGGTCGCAGCCGTCCTCCAGCCGGTTCACGTAGCGGTCGATGTCGCCGGGGTCCATGCTGCCGTCCGCATCGAGCATGACCACGATGTCCCCGGTGGCCGCCGCGAAGCCCGCGCGCAGCGCCGCGCCCTTGCCCGGACGCGGCTCGACGACCAGTGTCAGTTCCGGGCACACCGCCCGCGCCACCTCCACCGTCCCGTCGGTGGACTGGCCGTCCACGAGAATCACCTCGTCGACGTAGGAGGGAACCCGTTCCAATACCCAGGCGACGTTGCTCGCCTCGTCCTTCGTCGGGATCACCACGCTGATCCGCGAACGGGGGGGAGGGCGGCGAGAGGCGGCGGCGGTGCTGAGCAGGGGCTGGACGACGGCAGCCGATGCGCGATCGGCCAATTCCTCGCTGGGGAGCGTCGGCTCCGGCGGGGCGGTGCCTGTCAACGCGCTACCGCGTTCGTCCAGGCTGAAGCTGCTGCCTCGTCTCCGGGGCCGCCGGCGCACCGGTTGCGGCGAAAACAGCGCGAAAGATGCATCAAACCCCTGTAGGCAGACTCGCTTGCAAGAATCTTTGCAAGTTATTCACCTTTACCCCTCGGTACGCGAGACGGAAACCTCCGAAAACCCCGCACGATCCGGACGAGGCGTTCCTGCATCGCGGTCGAAAGAGCGGAAGGTGAGCCGCGGGCGGCCTTCTAGTCTTCGGTCACGAGCTTCCATGGATCGCGAACGTGCGCAGCAGGTGATCGAGCGCGTGGAGGCGCTCGATCTGGAAGAGCGGGTCGAGCTCGAGCAGGCGGAATGGATCGCGTGCTTCTTCGGGGGGGACGTGGACCTGTTCAGCTCCCTCGTCGGAGGGGGGCTCGACCCGGCGGGCGCGTCACCCGGCTGGCGCACGGTGCTCCAGCAGGCGCAGGCCCACGGTCAGGCCTTCAGCCACTTTCTCGCGGATCCCCGGCGGGCCCTGGCCGACAAGGTGCGCGCCCAGCCGGCGGGGAAGGCGGTCCGCCTCCCAGGGGGCGAGTCGATCTCACGAATCCCCGAAGCTGAGGAGGCGCGGCCCCTTTACCGGGCAGTCGTGGGCGTCCGCGAGATCTGGGCCTCCACCCCCGAGGATCTGCTCGACACGCTGGACTTCCCCCCGCCATAGGAAACGGCCGAGGCGCCTGGCTGACGCTCGGCGCCGGTGAGGGGTCGGGGTCGGGGTCGGGCACAAGGTGGCCCTGGGATCCATCCACATGCTTGTGGTCGATCGCCGAGCGCTGGCTGCCGGCCGGCTCGAGTAACGCCGAGATCGCGGCCGAGGTGAAGCGGTTGTAGACCTGAACTCCGGCCGGCTCGCCAGCGGCGACCCCGAGATGATCTTCCCGGGGAAGCCCGTCCGGCGGCGCTGAGGAATCTCAGGGGCGGTCGAGCGCGGAGGTGGAGAGGCGCAGCAAGCTACGGCCGCTGTGCGCTCCGCGGGAACTACCGCCCTGATCCGACACGTCCAGGTAACGCCGCGCGGTCGGGCGCAGGGGAAAACGCAGACGCACAGTGGCCGACGGCCCCCGTACCGAGCCCATCGGCACGGCGTCGAGGACGTTCCCGTACAGCCACACGCCGTAGCGCCTGCCGGGCCGCAGTCCCTCGAGCTCGAGCGTGATCGCCTGCTCGCTCGACGCGAGCACGCGGCCGCGGACTCCGGGCGCGGCCGTTGAGAGGGTCCGGAGGGGGATCGTTCCGGTCTCGGTCGCGGCGGGCGACGACGGATCCCTGTCCGGCGAGATGCCTCCGGCCAGCGCCGCCACCACGGCCACCGCTGCCGCGACGGCGATGAGCCAGAAGCCTGCGGCGCGGGTTCGCGACCGGCGCTCGCGCTGGGGGGACGGCAGCGGCTCGGCCGGCGCGGTCAGGCCGGCGGGGCGCCCGTGCACGTCACCGCGAAGGTTCCACTCCACCGGCGCTGGCAGGTCCACGACCACGCCGGCGTCGAGCGCCCAACTCGCGCTGTCCTCCATGTACCGGCTCGGCACGGCGAAGGTCACCCGCCAGTCGTCCTCGGGCCAGCCGAACTGGGATTCCGGCACCACCGCGCTGCGATGAACCTCCGCGCCGTCGTCCACCAGCAGGGTGGGCGACCCGGGGGTTACTCCGCGAAGCGCCGCCCAGCGACCGCAGACCCTCACCAGGGACCAGCCCTCGGTGGCGCGGATCCGCTCGAAGCGCTCGAGCTCCAGCTCGACAGGGCCGAGCCTTTCCGGGTTCCCGCGATCCACGCGGTTTACGACCGTCAACGTCCTCTCCATCTCGTCCTCGGCGGCGAGTCCGCCATTGAGCACCGATGGCCCAATCGGACCCCTTGTCGAGTCTATCCGTGCGGTGCTTGCGGGAAACCGGGGACCGAGGCGCGACATCGGCCCACACGGGTGGGTTAACGTCGACCGGTGACTGCCGCCAGGGCCAGCCGGCCAGAGGGCCGGCGAGTCAGGCCCCTGGGATCGATCGCGTCAGCGATCCTGCTCGGGCTCCTGATCGGCGGATGTGTGAGCGGAGGCACCGATCCTGCCTCCGACGTTCGTGCCTCGCGCGCCCAGCTGAACGCCCACGGCCATACGAACGGCGCGCCGGCGACCTTCTGGTTCGAGTACTCCACCTCCCAGTCGAGTCTGAGCGGCGGCAACGGGACGCAGATCTGCGGGAGCCCGCCCGAGGCGGACAAGAGGTGCGGACCGGTCACCTCGGACACCGACATTCGGCTGAGCCAGCTGGTCACCGGTCTTGCGCCCAACACGACCTACTACTTCCGCGCCTGCGGCCAGGACGGCTCGAGCCCCAACTGCGGGGGGATCCTGTCCTTCAGGACGGCCACCGTCGCGGCGGCGGGCGAGCTGCTCGTGGCGGACTCCGCCGCCTTCAGCGCGACGCGCAACTCCGGAGGGGTGGTCCGCGTGGATCCGGTCACGGGCGCGCAGACCACGGTGTCGGAGGGCGGCTGGCTCGTGACCCCGCACGGCATAGTGGTGGACTCGCTGGGACGGATACTCGTGGTGGACGTGAACGCCTTCGGTGGTCCGGGAGGCGTCGTCCGGATCAACCCCACGACGGGGCAGCAGACGGTCATCTCCCAGGGCGGGAACTTCTCCACGCCGGTGGGCATCGCCCTCGAGGCCGACGGCGACATCGTGGTCGCGGACGACGACGCCTTCAACGGGAGAGGCGGCGTGATCCGAGTGAACCCCAGCACGGGAGCGCAGACCGTGGTCTCGCAGGGCGGGGACTTCGTCGACCCGTACGGGATCGGGGTCCGGGCCAACGGCGACATCCTGGTGGCGGATCAGGACGCGTACCCGGACGGGACCGGCATCTGCGGGGCCGGCCTGCCGGAGAACGGTCGCGGAGGAATCATCCGCGTCGACCCGTTCGGCGGAGCGCAGACCAGGGTGACCTCGGGCGCGAACCTCTGCGATCCCGACGGCGGCGAGGTCGCGCCCGACGGCGGGTTCTACATCGCCGACCTGTCGGCCTTTGCCAGTGGCCACGGCGGCGTGATCTGCGTGGTGCCCGACACGGGCGTTCAGCACCCCATCTCCCAGGCAGGGAGCTTCCGGCAGCCCGCCGACGTGGCCATCGCCGCAGACGGAGACGTCTACGTCTCCGACCAGGACGCCCTCACGCCCTCGGGTGGGCCGGACACGGGCGCGGTCTTCCACGTCGATCCGATCAGCGGTGCGCAGACTCCAGTGTCCTCCGGCGGGAGCTTCGTGCGCCCGGAGGGCATCGCAGTGGTGCCGGGGGCCCCACCCGGCCCGCCCACCACTCCCTGTCAGCGCTGAGCACGAAGGCGTCCCGGTGAGGGGGCGCCCAGTAGCTGCGTTACGGCGGCGGGTAGGGAGGGGTGTGGCTCGTTTGTGGCCATCCCGTTGCGGCCTTCGTTGCCCCACTTGTCACCGTCGTAACGGCCGTGGCCCCGGTATCAGCGAGACCGCATCTAGGCCCGCCGTGGCGCCCCGGACGTGGCACCAGTGACCTAGTAACCGACCGGGTGGCGCACGGTGTAGCCCGCCGGCGAGCGGCCCGTGCCGGTCCAGCGCGAGCCCGTCTCGGAGCGCGCGCTGGTATCAAAGCGCCGCCCGTCGATGACCATGTACATGTGTCCGGGGTGGGCGTAGATCGTGATGCGCTTGCCGGGGCCGGGGGCGCCGTAGCTCATGAAGCCGCTCGAGTCGAGCGGTGACGACAGCAGCCCGCCGCCGTGCAGCGCGTAGGACACCGACCCGGAGCAGTCGTAGGCGCTGTCGGTGAAGGAGCCGTGCCCGCCGCCGTAGCGGTAGGGCTTGCCGGCGATCGCGTTGGCCGCCGCCACCACCCGCCCGACCACCGACGAGTCGCCCCCGCCCGACCCACCGCCCGTGCCGCCGCGCGAGCCCGACGACTTGCGCTTGAGCACCGACCCGGCTCCCAGGCCGAGCTCGGCGCGTGTCTGCGGGCCGGCCACGCCGTCGGCGGCAAGGCCGTGGGATCGCTGCCAGCGCTTGAGGGCACGCTCGGTGGCCGGTCCAAAGACACCGTCGGCCGGCAGTCCGAGCTTCTGCTGCAGGGCCTTGACCCCCCCTCCGGAGCGAGTGGCGACCGCGGCGACGGCGCGCGTGCGCGTGATGCGGGCCCGGGTCTTGGCCTTCGGCGCCGGCACGTAGCGCAGGGTCGGTCCGACGCCCAGGTCGAGTGCCGCGCGGGTGCGCGCGCCGGCCACGCCGTCTGCGGCCAGGCCGTGCGACCGCTGCCAGGCCTTCAGGGCCCGCTTGGTGGCCGAGCCGAAGGACCCGTCCACGGGCGCGCCGACCGCCGCCTGGAGCTCGCGGACTCCGCCCGGGGGCTTGGGCGGCGTGACCTCTGCGGCCGTCCGCACCGCGCCGGTCGCCGCTGGTCGGGCGGCGGCGGGCCTGCCGGCGCGCTCAGGTGAGGCGTCTTCGGTCGGCACGGCCGCGACCCTCGTGGGCACGGCACGGTCGTCGGTGGCGCGCTCGTCCCCCTTGGCCTTGCCGCCATCTCCCGGCAGGCTCGAGGCGATCGCGGTAGCCGATCCCCCGGTCACCAGCAGCAGCGCGGCGATAGAGGCACCGCGCGCCGGCGACTCGAACGTGGCGGTCTCCGCCTGATGCCGGCGGCGCGAGCGCGAACGCGACAACGCCCAGACCTCGGGATCGGTGAGGTCCCGGTCGCCGCGTGCGAAGCGGGAGGCGCCCGCTGCCGGGCGGCGGGCCTCGCCGCGGCGCAAGCGGGAGCGCTCGAGCGAGAACTCCCAGATGTCGGGCGCGGACAGATCCCTCTGCAAGTCGTTACCTCTCAAGTCGCGGTCTCCACGCCTCCGAGGTGAGCTGACGGGCTCGCGCTTTGCGCTACCCACGGGCTCGAGGCCCGCGGGATTCGCCCCTGCGGCCGCTGGGCCGCCCTGGTTCCCCCGGTCGCCTGACCCGGAGGCCCGACGATTCGGCGCTGATGAAGGCCGTCGTTCTACCAGGGTTTTCCCTGCTAAGTGAAATATTCCTTGCATAACGTCCGAACTTGGGCCCTGAGCCGCCGGTCGCGTTCGGCGCCCGCGAGGGGGCCGTGGAGGGTCAGGCGCCGGCCGCGGCCCGGGCTCGGCGCGCCGCCTTGACACGGTCGTTGCGGTCGAGGTCCACCTTCCGCAGGCGCACCGCGGCGGGGGTCACCTCGAGGCACTCGTCCTCGCGCAGGAACTCCAGGGCCTGGTCGAGGGACAGCCGCCGGGCGGGCACCAGGCGCACGAGCACATCCGCGTTGGCGGAGCGCATGTTGGTCAGGTGCTTCTCCTTGACCGCATTCACGTCCAGGTCCTCGGCGCGGGCGTTCTCCCCGACGATCATCCCCTCGTAGACCTCCTCGCCGGGGGCCACGAACATGGTGCCGCGCTCCTGCAGGCCGAACAGGGCGAAGCCGGCGGTCAGTCCGCGCCGGTCGGCCACGAGCGCCCCCGTCGGACGGGTCCGCAGGTCCCCCGCCCACGGCTCCCAGCGATCGAAGACGTGGTGCATCAGACCGGTGCCCCGCGTCTCGGTGAGGAACTCGGTGCGGAACCCGATCAGCCCGCGCGCCGGCACCAGGTACTCCATCCGGACCCAGCCCGTCCCGTGGTTGACCATCTGCTCCAGCCGCCCCTTGCGTAACGCGAGCATCTGAGTGACCACGCCCACGTAGTCGTCGGGAGCGTCGATCGCCAGGCACTCGACGGGCTCGTTCACGCGGCCGTCGATCTCGCGGGTCAGGACCCGTGGCTGCCCCACGGTCAGCTCGAAGCCCTCGCGGCGCATCAGCTCCACCAGCACCGCCAGCTGGAGCTCGCCCCGGCCCTGGACCTCCCAGGCGTCCGGGCGCTCGGTGTCGCGAACTCGGATCGAGACGTTGCCCACCAGCTCCTGGTCGAGCCGCGCGCGCACCTGCCTCGCCGTGAGCAGCGTGCCGTCCCGGCCGGCGAGGGGCGACGTGTTGATGCCCACCACCATCGACAGCGACGGCTCGTCCACAGTGATCACCGGCAGCGGTCGCGGATCCTGGGGGTCGGCCAGCGTCTCGCCGATCGTGACCTCGGCCAGGCCGGCCACGGCGATCAGCTCGCCCGGGCCGGCCTCGTCGACCTTGACGCGGTCGAGGGCCTCGGTCACGTGCAGCTCGGCGACGGTCGCGCTCTGGACGGTGCCGTCGGACCGGCACCAGGCGATGGCCGCCCCGGCGCGGATCGTGCCGTGGCGGACGCGGCACAGGGCCAGGCGCCCGAGATAGGGGGAGGCGTCGAGGTTCGTGACCTGGGCCTGGAGCGGGTGGGCGGGGTCGTGCTCAGGCGCCGCCACATGGCTCACCAGCAGGTCCATCAGCGGGCCGAGGTCCGCGCTGTCGCCATCCTCGGTAGGAGAGGCGCGGCCGGCCCTCGCGTTGGCGTAGACGATCGGGAAGTCGATCTGCTGCTCGTCGGCGTCCAGGTCCAGGAACAGCTCGTAGACCTCGTCCACCACCTCGGCGATGCGGGCGTCGGGCCGGTCGACCTTGTTGACCACGAGGATCACCGGCAGGCGACCCTCCAGAGCCTTTCTCAGCACAAAGCGGGTCTGGGGCAGCGGGCCCTCGGAGGCATCCACCAGCAGGAGAACCCCGTCGACCATCGCCAGCGCGCGCTCCACCTCGCCACCGAAGTCCGCGTGACCCGGCGTGTCGACGATGTTGAGCTTGACGTCTCCGTAGCGGACCGAGGTGTTCTTGGCGAGGATCGTTATGCCCTTCTCGCGCTCGATGTCCATCGAGTCCATCACGCGGTCGGCCACATCCTGGTTGGCCCGGAAGGCGCCGGACTGCCAGAGCATCGCGTCCACGAGCGTGGTCTTGCCGTGGTCGACGTGCGCCACGATGGCGACGTTGCGGATGTCCTCACGGCGGGCCATGCGGCCGCCGATGCTACGCACGCAGCGGTGTCAGTCGTTGGCCGTGCGCTCCACGCGCGGGGCCGGCACCCCGGCGCGGACGGCCTCCAGCTGGGCCGCGAACGCGAGCCCGAGGAACAGCGCCACCGAGGTCAGGAACGTCCAGAGCAGCACCCCGATCGTCCCGGCGAGCGGGCCGTAGGTGGCGCCGAACGAGTCGGTGGCCTGGAGGTACAGCGCGAGCAGGGCCATGAACGCCAGCCACAGCACCGTGGACACGGCGGCGCCCACCGCGAGCCATGATGGCTCGGGCTGCCGCCGGCGCGGGGCGTGCTCGAACAGCAGGGAGACCGAGCCCACTGCGAACGCCAGGCCGAGCGGCCAGCGGGCTACCTGCCACGCGGCGTCGACCGTGCCGCTCCACTCGACCGCGTTGCGAATGGCCACTCCACCCACCAGCAGCACCCACGACAGCACGGCCAGCAGACCCGCCGTGGCGGCCAGCGCCAGGGCGACAAGGTAGCGGCGCACGAACGGCCGGTCCCGCTCGACCCCATAGATGCGGTTGGCGCCGCGCTCGACCTGCGCCATCGCCGTCGTGCCGGCCAGGGCGGCGGCCACGAATCCCGCCGTAAGCGCCGTCTCCCCCGACTCCCGCCCCGCGCTGCTCGAACCCTGCCGCAGCGCCTCGGTGAGCAGCTCACCGGCGGCGCCAGGGGCCAGCACGCCGATGGTGTCGCGCACAACCCGGCTGAACTGCTCCTGGTCCACGGCCGCGGCCAGGCCGACGATCGCGATCAGCCCGGGCAGGAAGGTGAGCGTCAGCTGGAAGGCGAGGGCGCGCGAATGGCTGAAGCCATCAGCGGCCCTGAAGCGCGCGATCGAGTCCCCCGCGAGGCGGGCGCTCCCGGCGTGCCTCAGCGTCTCCAGCGCCTCATCGCCCTCCAGCTCGCCGCGCGTTGCCGGAACGGTGCTGGCCGTGCTCACGGCGTTACGATCGGGAAGCGGCCCGGCGGCGCTTCCAGCAGCGACAGGAGCTCGTCCAGGACCGCCGCCCGGCCCTCGACCTCGATGGCGCCCGCGCTCACCGCGTCCGCCACCGAGACCACCCCCGCCACCACGGCGAGTAACGACAGGCGGGCGCCACGCACGGTCACCGGGGCGTCGTCGCGCTCCCCAGTCCGCGTGCTGAGCGCCCCGTGTCTGACCGTCAGCGCAAACGCCTCACCGGTGTCGGTGAAGAGAACGTCCAGCTCCAGCGTACGGCCGTCGGCGCGCGGCCCGTCCAGCCGCACCCCCACCAGCTGCAGGACCGCCTCGGCCGGTAGCGCGGCCACCAGCCCAGCCGCGGCGGCCGCCGGCGCCGCGCTCTCGCCCACGCCGTGGCGCAGCTCCAGCGCCCCCGTGAGGTAGAAGGACCGCCAGGGACCCGACTCGGCCTGATAGCCAAGCTGCTCCAGGGCCGCGGCCTGCAGCTCGCGGGCGTCGATATTGCCGGGGTCGGCGAACACCACGTGACCCACCACCTCTGCGACCCAGCGGTAGTCGCCGGCCTCGAACGACTCCCGCGCGCGATCCAGCACGGCGCCCGGGCCGCCCATGTAGTCCACATAGCGGGCCGCGGCCTGCTCGGGCGGGTGACGGTGCAGATGCGCGGGGTGGCCGTCGAACCAGCCCAGATAGCGCTGGTAGACCGCTTTGACGTTGTGGCTGACGGTGCCGTAGTACTCGCGGCAGGAGAACTCGCGGGCGAGCGAGGGAGGCAGCTCCAGCTCCTCGGCGGCCTCGTCCATGGTCAGGCCGCGGTTGGCCAGCCGGATCGTCTGGTCGTGGAGGTAGCGGTAGAGGTCGCGCTGCGACTCCAGGTGATGGAGTGCCTCGGCCTGGCCCCAGCGCGGCCAGTGGTGGCACGCGAACATGGCGTCGAAGCGGCCGCGAAACAGCTCGATCGCCTCGTCTATGTAGGTGCTCCAGGCCAGGGCGTCCCGCACCTCCGCGCCGCGGGGGGTGTACAGGTTGTGCATCGTCGCGCTGCAGTTCTCGGCCATGCAAAGCGCGCGGTGGCCGGTGAACAGGATGTTCATCTCGGCCGGCGCCTCGGTGCCCGGAGTGAGCTGAAACTCCACGTGGACGCCGTCCACCCTCAGCCGCGTCCCGGTCTCCGAGATCGACTCGGTCGGGGCGACCAGGGCGGGATTTCCCTTCGGAACGGTCACGCCCAGGCCGGCGTCCACGTGGCCGCGGGGGCCGCGGGAGAGCAGCCCGCCGTACATGTACTCCGCCCGGCGCGCCATCGCCGGTCCGGCGATCACGTTCTCGCGCACCGCGGCGTCCAGGAAGCCCTCGGGGGCGATGATCCGCACCCCTTCGGCCAGGTCCTCGGCGGAGAGCAGGCCGCGGATGCCGCCAAAGTGGTCGATGTGGCTGTGGGTATAGATCACCGCGGTCACCGGGCGGGGGCCGAGGTGCTGGTCCACCAGCGCGAGTGCGGCACGCGCGGTCTCCTCGCTGGTCAGGGCGTCCACCACGACCCACCCGCCCGCCCCGGCCACGAAGGTGATGTTGGACAGGTCGGCGCCGCGCACCTGGTGGATCCCGTCGCACACCTCGAACAGCCCGTGCTCGGCGTTCAGGCGGGCCTGGCGCCAGAGGCTGGGATTGACCTCCGGCGGACACGGCGCGTCAAGGAATGCGCCGGCACCGGGGTCCCAGGCCACACCGCCGTTAGCCCGCGTGACCGGCCCGGCCAGCGGGGCCACCCGGCCACGCGTGGCCAGCGCGCGGTCGCCCTCGCCGGCCGGCGGCAGCGCGGCGCCCACGGCGGCGTTCGCGGCCGCGGTGGCGGCGGTTGCTTCGCGGGGCTCGGGCACGGCAAGCGGCTCCTCGGGCGGGGGCCGGGCACCCTACCCTCGGGCGGTCCGCCTTCGCCGGGACGTGCTCGAGCTAATCGCGGACGGGCTCCGGCTCGAAGGGCTTGCGCCCCTCGTGGCGCTCGAGGCCGTCGTCGGGAAGCGGCTCCCACGGCGCCGCATAGGCCACGAACTGCCGCCAGGACGGCCGCACGCCGGGGTCGTCGTCGAAGGCGCCCAGGCGCACGCTCACCTGAGTGTGGTCGTCGGGGTTGCGGCTGAACAGGCTCGAGCCGCAGGCCGAGCAGAAGCGCTTCTCGAAGCCGTCCTCCGGGCGGTAGGCCTTCACGAGGCCCTCCCCCTCCAGTATGCGAAGGGAGCTGCCGTCGATTCTGGCCTGCACTGACGCGGCGGTGCCCGTGCGCCGCTGGCAGCGCGTGCAGTGGCAGTAGCCGGCGACGGCGGGCGCGACCGTCACCTCAAAGCGCACCCCACCGCACATGCAACCGCCGGTGAAGGGGGGCTCGGGGCGCGCCATCTCAAGCCGCAGGCCGGATTCGAACCGGCGACCCCATCTTTACGAGAGATGTGCTCTACCAGCTGAGCTACTGCGGCGGGGTGGTCGAAAGATAGCCTGGCGCCCACCTGCCCCACTCCTGCCGTTGAGGGGCCGGCTGCCGCTACGGGCGGCGCTTGCCGCCGGGCCCGACGACCCACCAGAGGCCGCCGTTCAGATCCACGTTGTGGCAGCGGACCTCGCCGGGTCCCTCGTTCACGTAGTAGTAGAGCGGCCGTCCGGCGTAGGTCACCTGCCGCCTTCCGCCACGGCGGCGGATCGTCCCAAGCAGTGACGCACGGGTGCGTGCCCCCGCGACCGGCCTGCCCTTGGTGAACACGGGCGGCCACGCCTTCGCGCACTCGCCGTAGCAGCGCGTGACGTTCCGGGCATCCCGCTGGAAGATGTAGACCGCCCTCCGGCCGGGGCCCCAGAGCATCGGGCCGAACTCCGATCCGCGTACCGTGATCCTCGTGCCCCGGGCCTTTGCCGCGGGGTCCGCCGCCGCCACCACGTTCCTCTCGACCACCGGATCGTCCGTCACTGCCGGAGCGGACGGGCGCTCCGAGGTGTTGTCGTCGGCGCCACAGCCCGCCAGCGCCAGGAGGAGGGCGGCGACCAGGAGGGCGGCCCGGTTCATGCGGGCGATGCTCTCACGAGGGCCTTACGTCACGGTTACGAACTTCACGGCGCCGTCCGCCTCCCGGCGAGGTTGACCCTAAGCCCACCGTGCGGGAGGCTGGCCGCTCGCCCCCCGATGACATCGGTTTTCCCTCCGGTGACGTGATCCTGGACGACTTCCGCGTCAACTCCGCGCTGTCTACGGTCACGGCGCTGGCCATCGAGGGCGAGGCCGGCTACTCCGACCCGTGGATCATGGGCGCCTTCGGGATCTGCGCCGACCCGCCCGCCGGACTCGAGCGCGTCTCAGCCACGAGTCCGTTCGACTCCTCGAACAAGAGCGTCACCGCCCCCTGCCCCGCCGGCAAGCGGGTGCTCGGCACGGGCGCCGAGATCAACGCCGGATCCGGAGAGGTCGTCCTCGACGACGTGCGCCCCAACCCGGGCCTCACGGCCGTCACCGTGCAGGCGCTCGAGGACGGCACCGGCAAGGCCGGCGGCTGGAGCGTCACCGCCACGGCGATCTGCGCCGACCCGGTGGACGGCCTGGAGCGGGTGACGGCCACGGGCGCGCTGGGCTCGCCGGACCCCGGCGTCTTCCTGCCGGCGAGCTGTCCCGCGGGCAAGCAGCTCACCGGGGTCGGCTACGACGTGAATGCCGGTGGCGGTCAGGTGGTGGTGAGCACCGTCCTCCCCCGGACCGACCTCGATGCGGTCGAGATCAGGGGCTTCGAGGACCCGGACGTTCGTCCTGACGGGACTCGAGGACCAGGTGGGAACGACGGGCAACTGGGCCCTGACCGCCTACGCCATCTGCGCCACTCCGCCGGCGGGGCTGGAGCAGGTCTTCGCCAACAGCCCCTCGAACTCGTCCAACAAGAGCGTGACGGCCACCTGTCCCGCGGGAAAGACGGTCCTCGGGACCGGAGGTGAGATCTTTCCCGGCTCGGCCGGTGGCGGGCAGGTCACCATGGACGACATCCGCCCCAACCCGGCTCGGACGAGCGTGACCGTCCAGGGGCTCGAGGACGAGGACGGCACGACGGCCGACTGGTCGCTGGCGGCGTACGCCATCTGCGCGGACTTCTGAGCCTGGACCGCCGGGGCTGCGCGTAGCGGGGTGAGCCGGGCGCCCACCGGCGCTTAGCGGAGGGTGCTTCCCCGGCGCCTGTCCCGGCTCTCCTCCTTCGAGCTCGTTCCCGGGCTCCGCGTGCACCTGGCGCACGGGTGGTGGGCACGCACCGCCGGGCTCGCCTTCCTGCGCGCCCTGCCCGCCGACCGGGCGCTGTTGATACCGCGTTGCCGGTCGGTTCACACCTTCGGCATGCGGTTCGCGCTCGATGTGCTGTTCCTCGACGCGGGCGGGACGCCGCTGCTGTTGCTCGAGCGAGTGGCCCCCGGGCAAGTGGCGTCCTGCCGCGGCGCCGCGGCGGTCTTGGAGCGCCCGGCATGCGCAGATGGGATCATGCCGGCGATGGCCAACGAGCAACGCAACCGGTTCGTCGTCGCGCTGGACCCGCGCCAGCCGATCTACCGTGACTCCTACAACGAGTACCTCGTGCTCGTGCTGTCCGCCGGAGGCGCCGCGGCGGGGACGCAGGTGCCGCTCTTCATCGTCATGGCCATCACCGGCCTGTGGTCGGTGGTGCCGTTCGTGGCCGCGTGCGTCGTCTTCGAGCTGGGGGTCATCTTCGGCCTCGCGCGCCCGCAGATGGACCCGCGGGAGCGCATCGGCTGGGTCGCGCTCTGGAGCTTTGCCACCGCCGTGATGGCGGTGGCGTTCTACTACCTGGTGGCCGAGCCCACTCTCGGCTAGGCGGGCGCGCCGGCCAGCTCGGCGAGCCGGAAGCCGAGTGCCGACAGCGCCAGCTCCTCGGTCACGTTGAGCTCGAGGGACTGGCGCACGTCCTCGCAGCGCTCGGCCGCCTCGCGCAGCCGCCGCGGGTCGCGTCCGCGCGCATCCGCGACGAGGCCCTCCGAGGCCCCCAACACGGCGTCCCCGGCGTCCTCGGCCACGCACACGAGGTCGCGGAAGGCGAGTCCGGTCATCGTGAGGGCCAGGTCCAGCACCCCCGTGCGGGCGCGCCGGCCCTCGCGCTTGGCCGCCTCCTCGAGGTCGCGCTCCAGCGACCGTCGCTCCCGGCCCTTGGGCTCGATCTCCAGCCTCTCCGCGCGCTCGGCCACCGCGCGGTCCTCGGCCTCGGCCCGCGCTCGCTCGGCCCGGTCGAGCAGCGGGCGCCACGGCTCCGGGGCGCCCCCGCCGCGCAAGGTCGCGGCCACGAAGCGCTCCACCTCGCCGCGAAGCTCCTGACCCTCGTCGGAGGCGAGGTAGCGCGCGCGAGTCGCGTTGCCGAGCGCCAGGCGAGCCGCCGACCGCGCGCGCTCGGGCTCCACGCCCTCGGCCTCCAGCGCGCTCGCGATCCGGCCGGACGGCAGGGGGTCGAAGCGCACGAGCTGGCAGCGCGACACCACCGTCTCGAGCACGCGGCCGAGCGCCTCGGTCAGCAGGACCAGGTGGACGTACGACGCCGGCTCCTCCAGCGTCTTCAGCATCCGGTTGGCCACCTCGTCGTTCATCAGTTCCACCCGCTCGAGCACGAACACCCGCCGGGAGGACTCGAAGGGGGTGCGCGTCGCCGCGCTGACCACCGGTCCCTCCACGTCCTCCACCCGCATCACGTGCGCGCCCGTCGGCCGCACCCACGTCAGGTCGGGGTGGGTCCCCGCCGCCACCCGGTGGCGCACCGAGCCGGGGTCGGAGTCGCCGGCGGCCAAGAGCTCGGCGGCGAAGGCGGCGGCGGCCGTGCTCTTTCCCGTGCCGGCGGGCCCGTGGAACAGGTACGCGTGCGAGGGCTTTCCCTCTAGAGCGGACGACAGGACCATCCGCGCCTGCGGGTGGTCCTCGGTGCCGGCGAGCGGTGCCGCGGTCACGCCGTCACCTCACGACGCGCCGCCCGCACCTCGGCCAGCACCTCCGCGTGCACCACCTCCGCGGCGCGCCCGGCGTCCACCCGCCGCCAGCGCACGGGATCGAAGAGCTGCTCGTACGCCTCGGAGACCGAGCGCTGAAGTGCGAGCCCCTCGTCCTCGAAGCGGTCGAGCATCCCGGCGCGGCGGGCCGCGTCCTCGGGGCTCAGGTCCAGCAGAAAGGTGAGATCGGGAGCGAGGTCATCGGTGGCGAAGCGGTTGATCTGCTCCACCTCCTCGACTCCTAGCCCACGGGCCCCGCCCTGATAGGCCAGCGAGCTGTCGACGAAGCGGTCGCACACCACCACCCTGCTCTGGTCCAGCGCCGGGCGGATGACCTCGGACACGAGCTGCGACCGGGCGGCCGCGAAGAGCAGCGCCTCGGTTCTCGCATCCGGCGCGAGCGCCGGATCCTTGAGCAGCTCCCGCAGATGCTCGCCGATCTCGGTGCCGCCCGGCTCGCGCGCGTAGAGGGCTCCGCCCGACAGGGCCTCGCAGAGCAGCCGCGCCTGGGTTGTCTTGCCTGAACGGTCGATTCCCTCGAAGGTGACGAAGAGGCCGGGCATCGGGCGGCGAACCTACCAGCGAGCCTCGCCGTGACCACACGAGTCGTCTCGATGTCTAGCATCATCCGGCTCATGCGGACGATCGTCACCGGCGGTGCCGGCTTCATAGGCTCGAATCTCGTCGACGCCCTGCTCGCCCGGGGCGACGAGGTGGCCGTGCTCGACAACGTCTCCACCGGCCGCCACCAGAACCTCGAGGGCGCGCTGGCCGCCGGCGCCGAGCTGGCCGAGGTGGACGTGCGCGATGCCGGCGCGGTGAGCGAGCTCATCACGCGCGTGCGACCCGAGGTGATCTTCCACCTCGCCGCCCAGGTCGACGTCCGCAAGTCCGTGGCCGATCCGACGTTCGACTCCGCGGTGAACGTGGGCGGCACCGTCAACGTCCTGACCGCCGCGCAGGCCGGCGGGGTGCGCCGGGTGGTCAACGCCTCGACCGGCGGGGCGATCTACGGCGAGGCCCAGACGATCCCCGCCCCGGAGGAGCACCCGGTGGCGCCCGAGGCCCCCTACGGGCTGTCCAAGTTCTGTGCCGAGAACTACTGCGGCCTGTTCGCGCGGATGCACGGCCTGTCGGCAGTGTCCCTCCGGTTCGGCAACGTGTACGGACCGCGCCAGGACCCACTCGGCGAGGCCGGGGTGGTGGCCATCTTCTGCGGCCGGGTCCTCGACGGCGGACGCCCGACCGTCTTCGGGGACGGCCTGCAGACCCGCGACTACGTGCACGTGGACGACATCGTCGACGCGCTCATGCTGGCCGGAGGCTCCGACGCCACCGGGTCGTACAACATCGGCCGCGGCGAGGAGATCACCGTGCTCGACATCGTCGAGGCGCTGGCCCCCCATGCGCCCAAAGGCTTCGAGCCCGACTTCCAGCCCGAGCGCCCGGGCGAGGTGCGCCATATCGCGCTCGATGCCTCGCGCGCTCGGGAGACTCTCGGCTGGGAGTCGCGGATGAACCTCCGGGACGGGCTCGAGCACACGCTCAACTCGCTGCGGTAGGCGTTGGCCCGCAGCTTGCGGCGTTCGCCGTTGCCGACCCCTGGAAGGTCGAACGGCGGCGGCTTAGGCTTTCGATTCCTTCTCCCCGCAGTTTCCACAATATCTTGTGGTTCGCGAAGGACCGAGACACCAGCCGTAGTAGAATAGGCCGAGTGCGTTGTCCGTTCTGCTCCTCCGAGTCCACCCGTGTGGTGGACTCCCGCCTGGCCGAGCCCGGCGACGCCGTGCGCCGGCGGCGACAGTGCGAGGAGTGCGACAACCGCTTCACCACCTACGAGCGGGCCGAGGGGCCCGCGGTGAGCGTGGTCAAGCGCGACGGAAGCCGCGAGCGCTTCGACTCCCAGAAGCTCCTGCGGGGGCTCGCTCGGGCGGCCGTCAAGCGCCCCGTGGGTGACCACCAACTAGAGGAGCTGGCCGAGTCGATCGCCGCCGCGGTTCGTCGTGGGGGACCGGACGTGCGAGCGGAGCAGATCGGCGACCTGGCCGAGCGGGGCCTCGCTCGGATCGACCCCGTCGCGGCGATCCAATTCGCCTCGGTCTACCGCAACCTGGCGGACCTCGACGAGCTCGAGGCGGTGGTCCGCAAGTTCAAGGAGGAGCCCCTTCCCGGGGCCGGCCAGCTGGCCCTCGACGACCCCTCCGACCGGGTTCCCGTTCCGTCCGGCCCGAGGAGCAGCATCGTTCGTTCGACCGTAAATCAGTCCGCCGCCCCCTGAGAGTGAGGAGATTTGATGTCTGACAGCCGGGACGCCGCCACCACGAGCATCGCCGCCTCTGGCTCCGGCGTCACCGTTCCGCGGCGTTTCACCGATGCCGACACCCACCCCTTCGACGCCGTCGAGTGGGAGATTCGCGACGCCCTGATCGGCGACCCCGCGAGCCCCGCCTTCGATCAGAAGGGCGTGGAGTTCCCCAAGACTTGGTCACAGAACGCCACGAACATCGTCGCCCAGAAGTACTTCCGCGGTCGGCTCGACTCACCGGAGCGCGAGTCGTCGGTCAAGCAGATGGTCGGCCGCGTGTCGGGCACGATCGCCGGGTGGGGCCGCGAGGGCGGCTACTTCTCCACCCCGGCCGACGCCGACGCCTTCGAGGCCGAGCTCACCCACATCCTGCTCCACCAGATGGCCGCCTTCAACTCGCCCGTGTGGTTCAACGTGGGGTTCGAGGAGAGCCCTCAGGCGTCAGCGTGCTTCATCCTCAGCGTCGACGACACGATCGAGTCGATCCTCGCCTGGAACACCAAGGAGGGGATGATCTTCCGCGGCGGGTCGGGGTCGGGCATCAACCTGTCCAACATCCGCGGGTCAATGGAGCAGCTGTCCAAGGGCGGCACCGCCAGCGGGCCGGTCAGCTTCATGCGCGGCGCCGACGCCTGGGCCGGCACGATCAAGTCGGGCGGCAAGACCCGCCGAGCGGCCAAGATGGTCGTGCTGAACGTGGACCACCCGGACGTCCTCGACTTCGTGTGGTGCAAGGCGCGCGAGGAGGAGAAGGCCGCCGCCCTGCGCGACGCGGGCTTCGACATGCGGCTCGACTCCGAGCACTTCGCGTCGATCCAGTACCAGAACGCCAACAACTCGGTGCGCGTCAGCGACGACTTCATGGAACGCGTCGAGCGCGGCGAGGAATGGGAGTTCACCGCCCGCGGCGACGGCTCGGTCGTCGACCGGATGGACGCGCGCGATGTGCTGGACCAGATCGCCGACGCGGCGTGGCGCTGCGCGGACCCGGGCATCCAGTACGACACCACGATCAACGACTGGCACACGTGCCCGAACTCGGGCCGGATCAACGCGTCTAATCCGTGCAGCGAGTACATGCACGTGGACGACTCCGCCTGCAACCTCGCCTCGATCAACCTCCTGAAGTTCCGCCGCGAGGACGGGAGCTTCGACGTCGAGGCGTTCGAGCACACGGTCGACGTGCTGATCCTGGCCCAGGAGATCGTGGTCACGCCCTCCAGCTACCCGACCCAGCAGATCGGGGAGAACGCCCGCGCGTTTCGCCAGCTGGGCCTGGGCTACGCCAACCTCGGCGCGCTGCTGATGGCCAACGGCCTCGCCTATGACTCCGACGAGGGTCGCGAGCTGTGCGGGGCCATCACCGCGCTGATGACCGGCCGCGCCTACGGCACGTCCGCCGAGGTGGCAGGCGCGCTCGGGCCGTACGACCACTACCACGAGAACCGCGGGCCGCACAACCGGGTCATGCGCAAGCACCGCGAGGCCGCCTATCAGCTGGACGGCACGCTCTGCCGCGACAACGACCTGATCGACGCGGCCCAGCGCGCGTGGGACGAGGCGGTGGAGACCGGCGAGCGAAACGGCTACCGCAACGCTCAGGCCACGGTGCTCGCCCCCACCGGCACGATCTCGTTCCTGATGGACTGCGACACCACGGGCATCGAGCCAGACTTCTCGCTCGTCAAGTTCAAGGAGCTGGTGGGCGGCGGCCAGATGACGATCGTCAACCGCACGGTGCCGCCGGCACTGCGCACGCTCGGCTACTCCGAGCACGACGTCGACCAGATCGAGGCGTACCTCGCCGAGCACGGCTCGATCGTGGGCGCCCCGGGGCTACGCGATGAGCATCTGCCGGTGTTCGACGTCGCGGTCGGTCAGCGCGCGATCTCGGCCATGGGGCACGTGAAGATGATGGCGGCGGCGCAGCCGTTCCTGTCCGGGGCGATCTCGAAGACGGTCAACCTCCCCGAGTCGGTGACCGTCGACGACGTGGCCGAGGTCTACCTGGAGGGCTGGAAGCTCGGCCTGAAGGCGCTGGCCATCTACCGCGACGGCTCCAAGACCGCGCAGGCGCTGCGCACCGACAACAGGGACAAGGAGCCGGCCGAGGCGGAGCCCGCACCCCAGGTAATCGACGCCAAGCCCACTCGCCGGCGGATGCCGCGCGAGCGCCAGTCGATTACCCACAAGTTCTCCATCGCCGGACACGAGGGCTACATCACCGCCGGCATGTACGAGGACGGCACGGTGGGAGAGATATTCCTCACCGACATCGGCAAGGAGGGCTCGACGCTGCGCGGCATGATGAACGCGTTCGCCACGTCGATCTCGATCGCGCTCCAGTACGGGGTGCCGCTTGAGACGCTGGTGCGCAAGTTCAGCTACATGCGCTTCGATCCGGAGGGGATCACGGGCAACCCGGAGATCCCGTTCGCCAAGTCCATGCCCGACTACATCATGCGCTGGTTGGCCTCCCGCTTCCTCGACGCCGACGTGCAGGAGGAGCTCGGGATCCTCACCCCGGAGGTCAGGTCCCGCAAGGCCGCGCAGGAGGCGTTGATGCGCGGCGACACAGCGGGTCCGTCCTCGGAGAACTCGCCCGAGGGCGAGCAGGCTAACGGCTCGGGCAATGGGCATTCCTCGGGCGGCGGTAACCGTGGCTCCGTAGCCCCGCCGGTGAACACCACGCCGGCCGCGGCCGCGTTCACCGACGAGCCCCCCACCCTGCCGGCCGCGCTGCAGGGCATGGACCTCGGCCCGGCATGCGCGCAGTGCGGGGGCATGATGCAGCGGACGGGCTCTTGCTACACGTGCTCGAGCTGCGGGAGCAACACGGGCTGCGGCTGAGCTGAGCCGCGGCGCGGCGCACACCCGACGGACTCATTCGTCGCGCGCGGCATCCTCCGGCCTCGAGGTTCCGAAGAGGGTGCCTTCGCGGTCGCGGGCGCTGTAACCGCGGTGGCGGCCATCGCACTACTCGTGCCGGGAACCCCGGGCCGTCAGCGCACGCGGACCGACAGGCAGGTGACGCAGCCCTCTAGCTTCTCGAACTCGCCGATCTCCACCTCCACCGGCCAGTAGCCGCGGGCGGCCAGGAGCTCCGCCGAGCGCGGCGCTCCGGTGGCCATCAGCAGCGCGTTCCCGCCCAGGCGCACCACGTGCGCACCGCTCGCCTCCGGCGCGGCCAGGAACGGGTCGAACACGGCGGCGTCATCCAGGGCCGCCGGGTACCCGATCACGGTGCCGTCGGGCAGTGCTGTGGCCGCTGACTTGAGGTGGAGCACACGGCTGAGCGGCACGGTGACCACTGACATCCCGACAGCCAACAGCAGGCGGCCGAGCTGTGCCGCGCCATCCTCGTCGGTGCGGCTGCCCAGCCCGACGTACACGGTGCTCCCGACCGCCATCACGTCGCCGCCGTCCAGAACCGCAGGCGCCTCGATCGACCGCGGCTCCAGGCCGATTCCGGCCAGGGCGGATGCCATCGATCCCACCTCGGCCCGGCGCCGGGGCGCGCCCGGTCGGGTCATGACGGCCATCCCGCCGAGCACGACCGCCGTGTCTTCGACGAACACCCCGTCGGGGCACTCATCGGCAGGCTCGGCCTCCACGATGCTCCAGCCGTGGTCGCGCAGGGCGGCCACGTATCCCTCCCACTGCTGGAGGGCCAGAGCCGGGTCCACCGCGTGTCGCTCAAGATGCGTGACGAGGCCCTCCGCCAGGCGCGGGCTCGGCCGGCGCACGATCGCGGTCGGCTCGCTCACGGGCGGCGAGTCTAGGCCCATACTGCGGCGATGATGAAGGCGCTGGACCTACCACCGCCGGTCACGGGCTACCTGCGGGGGGTGACCGAGCGCGCCCGCGCCGCAGCGGAGGACCGCCTGGTGGGTGTATGGCTGTTCGGCTCAGCTGCGCTCGGCGACTTCTCGGCCACCCGCAGCGACCTGGACGTGCAGGCGGTGGTGACCACGCCGCTGAACCGCGCCGAGCGAGAGGCCCTCGCCGCGCGCCTGTCCCACGAGGCCCTGCCGTGTCCCGTGCGCGGCCTGGAGTTCGTGCTGTACGCCGAGCCCGACCTGGTGCTCCCTGAGGGGCCCGCATTCGGCCTGAACCTCAACACCGGGCCACGCATTGAGCGAGCCGTGAACCTGGAGGCGGGCGAGCAGCACGGATTCTGGTTCGTGCTGGACATCTCGATCGGTCGGCGGCACGGGCACGCTCTGGCCGGCCCGGAGGCCGCAGAGGTGTTCCCCGAGCCGGATCCGGCCGCGGTTCGCCGCGCGCTCCGCGATGCCCTCGACTGGTACGCAGCGCACGGCGGGTCGCCGGTGGAGACCGTGCTGAGCGCCTGCCGCGCCTGGGCTTTCGCCACCGACGGCCGGTGGCGCTCGAAGGCCGAGGCCGCGCGCTGGGCTCGGACACGTCTGGACGATTCCTCGACGGTGGACCGGGCGCTGCGACTGCGCGACGGAACGGACGAGCCTCCGCTGACCGGTCGTGACACGCGTCCTCTCGTGGAGAGTGCGCGGGCGGCGGCGTCCTCGTAGGCTCAGCGCCGTGTCCGTGGACTTCAGCGCCTTCGACGTGATCACCTTCGACTGCTACGGCACGCTGATCGACTGGGAGACCGGGCTCCTGGGCGCTCTGCGGCCGGTTTTGACGGGCCACGATGCGGAGGCAGCCGACGATGAGCTGCTCAGAGCCTACGCCCGCCACGAGGCGGAGCTGGAGGCGGGCCCGTACCTCACCTACCGCGAGGTGCTGGGCGAGAGCCTGCGCCGCGTGGGCACCGACCTGGGCTTCGAGCCGTCCGCCGCCGAGGTGGACGTGTTCGCCGGCTCGGTGGGCGATTGGCCGGCCTTCCCGGACTCGGCCGACGCGCTGGCGTCGCTTCACTCCGACTACAGGCTCGCGCCGATCACGAACTGCGACGACGACCTCTTCGCCCTCTCGGCCGCCCGGCTCGGCACCGAGTTCGATTGGGTGATCACGGCTCAGCGGGCGAGGAGCTACAAGCCCAATCCCAACAACTTCGAGTACGCCTTCGAACGGATCGGCGTGCCGAGGGAGCGCATCCTCCACGTCGCGCAGAGCCTCTTTCATGACCACGTGACGGCCAAGGCGCTCGGCATGACCACGGTCTGGATCGATCGCCGGCACGGGCGTCCCGGCGCGGGAGCCACGCCCGCCGCCGACGCGCAGCCGGACCTGACCCTCCCGGACATGCGCTCGCTGGCTACAGCAGCACTACGACCACAAGGATGATCAGCGCCACCCCGAGGCCGGCGGCCATGAAGCTCAGCGGTCGCTGCCCGCGCCAGAAGTCCGGTCGCGCCCGGGAGGCGTCGTGGCGACCCTCGGGGGGCACGCCGACCCAATCGTCGTCGTCGCGATCGGCCATGGCTACCACCGTACCGGCACCCGGCGATTGGCGACGGGCACGGTTGGGTAGGCGTTCAAGTCGACCCGCGACCGAGAGGACCTGACGTGCCCGATCCCAACACACGTGACCTGAAGCTGATCCAGTACCTCAACGAGGCCTACGGTAAGGAGAAGGAGCTGGAGACCGCCCTCCAGGCCCACATCGCCATGACCACCCGCGCTCCCTACAAGAAGCGCCTGCGCGAGCACCTCAAGGAGACGAAGGCGCATGGCCGCGCGCTGGGCAAGGACATCCGCCGGCTGGGCGGCAAGCCTGAGGCCTCTCCGCTGCCTGACGCGGCGCCCGACGCCCTGGCGGGCGCTGCGGCGAAGGTGCAGGAGGTGGCGTCGAAGGGCGTGGCCGCGGCCAAGGGGCCGCTGCACGCGATCCGCGGCACCGGCGAGAGCGAGAAGATGCTCAAGAACGCGAAGACCGAGTACTTCAACGAGCACGAGGAGATCGCGACCTACACCGCGATCGAGACGCTCGCCGAGTCGGTCGGCGACCGCGAGACGGCCAAGCTCGCGCGCACGATCCGCCGGGACGAGGAGCGGATGGCGAAGTTCCTGGAGCGGCAGATCGTCGCGCTGACCAAGGCGGTTGCGCAGGAGGAGGTCCCGGCTGCCGAGCGCCGCCGGAGCACACCGGCCCGGCGCAAGGCGGCAGCCAGCCGCTCGAACGGCAAGCCCAGGGCGCGGCGGACCGCAGCCTCGCGCTCGCGCTCCTGAGCGGGGGTAGGCTCGGACCGTGGCCGACCGGGGATCGGGTCGACAGGAGACAGAACGTGCTGGCGATCACGGGCGGTGGGTTCCTCGCGCTCGCGATGACGGGTGCCGTGTGGCTCGTGACCGGCTTCCTGTTCGGCGACGGAGTGACCGCGCCGGTGGTGGCGGTCACGCTCGGGTTGTTCGCCGTCGTCTGGTACGTGGTGCCGCTCGTCGCGTTGCGCGGCCTGCCGCGCGACCGCTAAGACGCGGGCGCGTCCAGCTCCCGCAGCAGGTCCTGGGCCAGCCGTGCGACCACCGCCGACGCCCGGAACAGCTCGGCCTTGCGGCGGCCCCGCAGCCTCACGCGCCGGAACGCGTGCGGCGCCCGGGTGGCGTTCTCGACGGCGTGGAAGACGTCGGTGAGGTCTCTGGCTTCGAGGTAGTCGGTGCCGGGCTCCAGCCCGCGCGACGGGCTCAGCGTCTCGCTGATGAGCAGCCGGCCCTGAGCTAGGGCCACCAGCGCGCGCTGCTCGAACGTCACACCGGGCCGGTCGTGGAGGTTGACCGCCACGTCCGCCGTCTCGCCGGTCTCGGAAATCGGAGACCCGTCTCCGAACCACCGCATGTACTCGCGCCGGCGCTCGCAGTCCCCTCCCAGCCAGCCGACGCCCGTCTGCCGGGCGGCCGGGCCGAACAGCTCGTCGGCCACCGGCAGCGGCAGGCGACGCCACGCGCGATCGTCATCGGCCACGAGCCTGACCGGGCCGACGGCGGGCGGGCCGGAACCCGGACCGTCGAGCCACAACAGTGCCGGCCGCCCGAGCGCGGCGACCTTCTCGCTGAGGGTCGCGTCGGCGCCAAAGGCCACCACGGCGTCGAACGAGACCCCCGCCAGGTCCTCAGGGGAGACCCGCGTGAAGCCGGGCCCCGAGGGAGCGCACCGCTCCAGCAGCGCGTCGGGACCGGTCACGGCGACGGCGGGCACGGGCCGATGCTAGCCCTACACGGGGCTAGGCTCCCCTGCTCCCATGGGGCTCAGCGTCTGCTTCCTCCTCGGCGAGCTCGGGCCGTCCGGTGGCGTACGCGCCGTGGTGGAGCACGCGCGCCGCCTGGCCGACCGACACGGGATGACCGTGGCGCTGGTGGTCTCCGAGACGACCGACGGCACCGGGGTCCCAGGAATCGAGTCGCTTTCCCTCCCCGCGGCACGGGGTCGCGAATGGGACGTCGCGGTGGCCACCTGGTGGCGCACGGCGCTTGACCTGTTCTCGATCCCCGCCCGCCGGCGAGCGTACTTCGTGCAGCAGCTGGACGACCGCGTCTACCGGCCGGGGGAGGTCGAGCGGCTGGGCGCGGCTCTGACTCACGACCTGCCGGTGGCGTTCGTGACCGAGGCGCGGTGGATCGCCGACCAGCTGGCCGAGCTGCGCGCCGACGCGTCCTGCCACCACGTGCCGAACGGCGTCGACAAGTCGGTGTTCGCGCCCCTTGACCGGACACCCGCGCCGGACGGCCCCCTGCGGGTGACGGTGGAGGGCAGCCCACACCTCTGGTTCAAGGGCGTGGAGGACGCCGCGCGCGTCCTGGAGCACGCCACCGCGCCGCTGTCGGCCACGCTCGTCAGCCCCGAGCGTGCAGGAGTTGAGGTGTCACGAGCGTTCCATCGCGTGCTCGGCCCGCTGGACCACCCGGCCATGGCCGCGGTCTTCGACGAGACCGACGTCGTGCTCAAGCTCTCGCGCGTGGAGGGGATGTTCACCCCACCGCTCGAGGCGTTCCACCGGGGCGCCACCTGCGTCGTTTGGCCGGTCACGGGCCACGACGATTACGTCCGTCACGGGTTGAACGGGGTGGTGGTCGACTTCGACGACATCCAGGGCACGGCCGGTTGGATCGACCTGCTCCATCGCGACCGCGGCCTGCTCGCACGCCTGCGGTCGGGCGCGCTCGACACGGCGAGGGCCTGGCCTTCCTGGGACGAGGCGGGCGACCGGATGGCCGCCGCCTTGACCGCGATCTCCGAGGCCTCGCCCCCGAGCGTGGGCGCCGGGGCGGCCGCGCTGCTGGCGGACCTGGACGCCGGAATGGAGGAACTGCGCGCGGGCGTCCTGCGCCGGGAGAGGGAGGCCGCACAGACGCGGCAGGCGGCGGAGGACTGGGTCGCGGCGATCCGCTCCACGCGCACGTTCAGGGTCCAGCGGCTTCTGTCGCGACTGCTAGCTTCCGTTCGCCGTTGAGCGCGATCGCCCCAGACACGGTGCAACGGCGCGCGGGCAGGCTCGCGGCCGCGGACACCGCCGTCGCGGTCCATGGCGTGAGCAAGAGTTTCCGCCTGCCCCACCACCGCTACTCGACCCTGAAGGAGCGGGCCCTGCACCCGTTCGCCGCGCGCAGCCACGACGAGCTTCGCGCCCTGGACTCGGTGGACCTGGAGGTCAAGCAGGGCGAGTTCTTCGGCATCGTGGGGCGCAACGGCAGTGGCAAGAGCACGCTGCTCAAGTGCCTCGCGGGCATCTACTCGCTCGACGAGGGGCAGATCCACCTCCACGGGCGGGTGTCGCCGTTCATCGAGCTCGGGGTGGGCTTCAACCCCGACCTGACCGCCCGCGACAACGTCCTGATCAACGCGATCATGCTCGGCCTGACTCGTCGTGAGGCGCGGGCCCGGTTCGACGAGATCATCGCCTTCGCCGAGCTCGAGGAGTTCGTGGACCTGAAGCTGAAGAACTACTCGTCGGGGATGGCCGTGCGCCTGGGCTTCTCGGTGGCCGTGTCGGTGCAGGCCGACGTGCTGCTCGTGGACGAGGTGCTGGCCGTAGGCGACGCGTCGTTCCAGCGCAAGTGCTTCGACGAGTTCGACCGCATGAAGGCCGATGGCCGGACGATCCTGTTCGTGACACACGACATGGGCAGCGTCGAGCGGTTCTGCGACCGCGGCCTGGTGCTGGAGCGCGGGAGGATCGCAGACCTCGGCGCGCCCGAGGACATCACCCGCACCTACAGCGAGCTGAACTTCGGTGACCCCGCGGAGCGGGCGGACAGCGAGGGGGCGCCGGCCCGGATCGCCGCCGCCTGGTGTGAGACCACGGCGAGCGAGCGGATCGTGAGCTCGCTCCAGGGTGAGGACGTGATTGCCTGCTTCGAGGTCGAGTTCGCCGAGGCCCTGGAGAACCCGGCGTTCGGACTGATCATGCGCAACGAGGTGCGCCACACGATCTTCATGCCGACCACCGAGCTGGCCGGGGGCCTCACCGGACGCTTCGAGGCCGGGAGCCGGGCGACCGTGCGGATGCGCTTCAGCAACCGGCTGGCCCCGAGCCGGTACACCCTCACTCCCTGCATCGGCCCGCCCGGCGGCGGCTACGGGACCCACGACAGCCTCGCGCGCGGCGACGACCTGGCCGCGCTGCTCGTGGAGGGGCCGGTGACCGGCGGCGTGGTGGACCTGCCGGTGGAGGTGGAGGTGGTGCGCGAGTGAGGGCTCGAGCCGGTACCGCGCGCTATCGCGGCCCCTCGGCGCTGGGCGACGACCTGCGGCGGTTCTGGAGCCTGACGCTGACGCTGGCCACCACGGACTTCAAGCTCCGCTTCTTCGGCTCGGCGCTGGGCTACCTCTGGTCGCTGGTGAGGCCGCTGATGCTGTTCGGCGTCCTGTACGTGGTGTTCACCGAGGTCGTGCGCTTTGGCGACGGGGTCAAGGACTACCCGGTCTATCTGCTCGCGGCCATCGTGATGTTCACCTTCTTCTCCGACACCACCACCCGTGCGGTCACCTCGCTGATCAAGCGGGAGAACCTGCTGCGCAAGATCCGTTTCCCCCGCATGGTGATCCCGCTGGCCGAGGCGCTGCACGGGCTGTTCAACCTGGGCCTGAACCTCATCGCGGTGTTCGTGTTCGTCTTCGCCGCCGGGATCGAGCCGCGGTTGGACTGGCTGCAGGTGCCGCTGCTGGTCCTGATGCTCGTGGTGCTGTCGACCGGGGTCGCCACGCTGCTGTCCGCCCTGTACGTTCGCTATCGCGACCTGGAGCCGATCTGGGAGGTGCTGGTGCAGATCCTGTTCTACGCCTCTCCGGTGATCTACGTGGCCACCGCCGTCCCGGACAGCCTCCGCCAGGCGGCGGCCATGAATCCACTGGCCACCATCCTCAACCAGATGCGCCACGCGCTGGTGGACCCCGACGCGCCGACCGGCATCACCCTCATCGGCGGCTGGCAGTGGCTGCCCGTGCCCGTGGGTATCGTGGCCCTCATCTTCGTCCTCGGCCTCTGGGTGTTCGCGCGAGAAACGCCGCGGATCGCCGAGAACCTCTGACCGATGTCCAGCGAGCCCACAACCGAGCAGGACGGACGCAGCGAGGTGGAGGTGCTGCGCGCCCGCGTAGGGCAGCTGGAGCGCGAGCTGGCTGAGCGCTCCGAGCGAGCCAACGCCGCCCTGGCGGCGGCACAGGACCGGGTCTACTGGCTGGACCGCCTGCGCCTGGACCTGAATGCCGTCATGAGCCGCCCCCTAGCCGCCCGGCTGGCCTCCCTGCTTCCCGTCCTGGGGCGCGCGCGCTACCTCGCGGGACGCGCGCGCTCTCAGCTGCGCCCGACCCGAAACCGCTGAGCGTGGCGTCCATCTCGGTAGTCGTCCCGGTCAAGGACGGCGAGCGCCATCTGGCGGCCTCGCTCGCGGCGGTCCGGGCCCAGGGCCCCGACGAGATCCTGGTCGTCGACTCCGGCTCGCGCGACCGCTCGGTGGCGGTCGCCCGCGCCGCCGGAGCCGAGGTGCTGACCATCGAGCCGTCCGATTTCGGGCATGGGCGCACGCGCAACCTGGGTGCGGAGCACACGGCCGGCGAGCTGATCTGCTTCCTGACGCAGGACGCCGAGCCCCTGCCGGGATGGCTCGACGCGTTCCGCGAGGCCTTCGCGCTCAGCGACCGTGTAGGCGTGGCCTACGGACCGCACGTGCCGAGGGCCGACACCAGCCCGATGATCGCGCGCGAGCTGGAGGAGTTCTTCGCCGCGTTCTCCCCGACGGGCGAGCCGGTGGTGCACCGCGAGGGCGGACCGGAGTTCCTGTCGAACGTCAACGCCTGCTACCTACGGGCCTGCTGGGAGGAGATCCGCTTTCCCGACCTGGCCTACGCGGAGGACCAGGCCTTCGGCCGCAGTGCCCTGCGGGCCGGCTGGAGCAAGGTCTACCACCCCCGCGCCGCGGTTCTGCACGCGCACGACTACGGCCGGGTGGAGTTCATGCGGCGCTACTTCGACGAGTACCGCGGCCTGCGCGAGGCCACCGGCCACGTGGAGCCGTTCCATGTCTACGGCGTCGCTCGCGGCGTCCGCGACGACCTGGCCTGGATGGAGGACCACGGCTGGGCCCCCGGCCGCCGGCTGCGCGGGACCGGGACGTCACTGGCCCACCACGCCGGAAGGCGGATCTTCTCCGCGCTCGGGTCACGGGCCGGCTCCCTCCCCTCGGGCGTGGCTCGCTCGATCTCGCTTGAGGGCAGGGCCGGGAGCCCGCGGCCGGTGGCGGCGGGCGGGGCACGGCCCACCCCCCACGCCGAGGTGCTGCGCGTGGCGCGCGACGGTCCGGCGCCGCTGTCGCCCACCTGGCCGGGCAGCTCGGAGCGCGAGCGCCTGCACGTGGCGGTGGTGATCCCGCCGTTCGGCCGCGGCAGCGGGGGGCACGCGGCGATCTTCACGCTCGTGGCCGAGCTGGAGGGGATGGGCCACACGTGCTCTCTCTGGGTCCACGACCCCACCGGGCAGATGGAGCGAGTCGGGGAGGCGGTGGTCCGTCGCCGCGTGGTGGAGGAGTTCGCTCCCGTACACGCACCGGTGCTCAAGGGCTTCGGTGCCTGGCACGGCGCGGACGTGGTGGTGGCGACCGGCTGGGAGACCGTGTACCCGGTGCTGCTGCTGGAGGGCTGCCACGCCCGCGCCTACCTGGTCCACGACCACGAGCCCGACTTCTTCGGTGCCTCGGCCGAGGGGATGTGGGCGGAGCAGACGTACGGCTTGGGCCTCTACCCGATCGCCGGCAGCCGCTGGCTGCGCGACCTCATCGCCCGAGGCTACGGCGCGAGCGGCTCCTGGTACCGCTTCGGCGTCGACCACGCCACCTACGCCCCGCTGCCGGTCCCGCGCCGTCGCGACACGGTGCTCTTCTACGCGCGCAGCGTGACCCCGCGCCGCGCGGTGCCGCTCGGCCTGCTGGCCCTGGAGGAGCTGCGCCGGCGCCGGCCGGGCGTGCGGGTGGTGACCTTCGGTCACGACGAGCGCCTGGACACCGCCCTGGAGTACGAACGGCTCGGCGTCGTGTCACCGTCCGAGCTGGCCGCCGCCTACGGCGAGGCGAGGGTGGGCCTCTGCCTATCGCTGACCAACTACTCGCTGATTCCCCAGGAGATGATGGCCTGCGGCCTGCCGTGCGTGGACGTGGCGGGCGGGTGCGCCGAGGCCGAGCTGGGGAGCGACGGCCCCGTGACGCTGGCCCAGCCCAACCCGGTGGCGCTGGCCGACGCCATCGAGCGCCTCCTGGACGACGACGGCCACTGGCAGGCCAAGGCACGCGCCGGCCTGGACTTCGTGGCCGATGCGACGTGGGCCAACGCCGCCCGGCAGGTCGAGGCCGGCCTGCGGGCCGCCCTGAAGTCGCGGGAGCCGGTGGCCTCGACGTGAGAACCTCGCTCCCCGGCGCGCTGGGGGCGCTGGTCGCGGCCGCGGCCCTGCTCGGGACGGCCTGGGCGCTGCTGGTACCGCCCTTCCAGGCGCCGGATGAGGACGCCCACTTCGCCTACGTGCAGACGCTCGCCGAGCTGGGGGAGCTGCCCGGCGGAGGTCGGGACCCCCTGTCAAGCGAGCAGGAGCTGGCAGCCGACGCGTCCAACTCGGAGCAGACCGCGCAGCAGATCCCGGTCAAACCCCAGTGGAGCCGGCAGGCTGCGGATCGCTGGACCGAGCGCTCGGGCCGCCTGCCCGGCGAAGCGCGATCCGACGGGGGCGGGCGCAACATGGCGAGCTCGAACCCGCCGCTGTACTACGTGCTCGGGATCGCCCCCTATGAGGTCGCCTCGAGCCAGGACCTTTTCGGCCGCCTGATGTCCATCCGGCTCCTCTCGGTGCTCCTGCTGTGCGTGACCGTGGTGGCCACCTGGCTGCTCGCCGGCACCGTGTTCGGTCCGCGCCGGGAGCTCCAGGTGGCCGCCGCCGCACTGCCCGCCCTCGCGCCGATGCTGTCCTTCATCGCCGGGTCGGCTTCCCCGGACTCGCTGATGTACGCGCTCTGGACGGTCGAACTGTGGCTCGGCGTGAGGCTGCTGAAGGGCCACCACCGGCCGCTGGAGGTGGCCGCCTTCCTGGCCGTGGTCGGGCTCG
>Ga0136616_10000025_pt1 | contig 57534 bp, 46 predicted proteins | sample AntDrymUQ2992106_2_FD_106648 | JGI IMG/M metagenome (GOLD analysis project Ga0136616, IMG submission 106648) | Polar desert sand microbial communities from Dry Valleys, Antarctica - metaG UQ299 (21.06) | ecosystem: Environmental > Terrestrial > Soil > Desert | place: Antarctica: Dry Valley... | reverse complement strand
GGCCTGTTTCGTGGCCGTTTGTGCCCAGCCGGCCCCGAGCGGCGGCCCCGACCATGCCGCGCCCACCCCGGCCTTCGCCGCCCCCGCCAAGTAGGCGGGGCGGCACCGCGAACGGCCCGCCCCGGCGCCGAAGTAGAGGCCTCCGGTGCCTGGCTGACCCTAACTGGGTGAGTCGTGTCCCGGGGAGGTCGAGCCCGGCGGCCGCCGAACCTCACGCCATGGGCGCCCTGGCCTGCGACCACTGCGGTGCTCAGCTGCCGGTGCCGTTCTGGCGCTGGCACAAGAGGCTTCCCGCTGACGCTGGCGCCCCCGGCGTCGTGCGCTGCGGCGTTTGCGGCTGGCGCTATGAGCTCGATCGGGACGCCAGGGAGTGGCGCGTGGTGGCCGAGCACCCGCCCGCACGCAGCCCTGCGCGGCCTCACCTGGACCACACCTAGCTCAAGCCCACCCCCGAAGTGGTCGAGAAATCGGGTAGCGCCGCGCAGCATCGGGCGCTGCCCCGCACCGATGCGCACCCGCCTTCTACCCGTTCACGCGATCGAGCCCGCCGACGAGCGCCGCTGGCGCCTGCTCGCCGAGGAGAGCCTCGACCCGAACCCGTTCTTCGAGCCCGAGTTCATCCTGCCCGCCGCGCGGCACCTGGGCGGAGCGGGCGGGCAGCTTCTGCTCATGGAGGAGGGTGACCGGTGGCTGGCATGCCTGCCGGTGACCCCTCGGTCCACGCGCCTGAAGGTGCCGGTGCTGTCCGGGTGGCGGTCCCCCTACTCGTTCCTGGGCGCCCCGCTGGTGGCCGAAGGCGCCGAGCGCGCCCTGCCCGACCTCCTGCTGGAGGGCATGAGCGGGAGGCTGACCGGTGCCGCCATGCTGGACCAGGTGCCGGCCGACAGCCGTGCCTGGGCGGCGCTGGAGGACGCCATTGGCGCCGGCGAGCTGGTGCAGCTGGCCCGGCGGGACTTCGACCGCGCCGCGTACGACCCCGCACGCTCGGGCCCGGAGCTGGAGCTGAGCTCACGGCGACGCGCGGACCTGCGCCGGACCCGTCGCCGCCTGGAGGAGGAGATCGGGGCCGAGGTCAGCTTCGAGCTGGTCGAGCCGGACGAGGCCACGCTGGCCGAGTTTGTGCGCCTCGAGTCCGCGGGCTGGAAGGGCGAGGAGGGAACGGCGGTGCGCGAGGGCGAGGGACACGCAAGGTCTTCGGTGAGATGGCGCGCGCGTTCACCGCGCGCGAGCGGCTCGAGATGTGGGTGATGCGCTGTGGCGGGCTCACGCTGGCGATCGCCACCGTGATCGTGAGCGGCGACGTGCGCTTCGCGTTCAAGACCGCGTTCGACGAGAGCTTCAGGAATCGTGGCCCCGGCACCCACCTGATCGTGGAGATCACCAACGGCTCGATCGACGGTCGCCGGCGCCTGCTGGACTCGTGTGCGGACTCGTCCAACGAGCTTCTGAACCTGCTCTGGCCCGACCGGCGCGCGCTCGTGTCGGTGGCCCTGGCCCGGCCGGGCGCGCGCGCGGGTGTGCTCAAGCGCGCGATCCGGGCGACCGGGACGCCCGCCGAGGAACAGACCGCTACCGGTTGAAGCCCGGGCCTAGGGGTAGCTCGTGGCCGTGATGGCGAACGGGCTGGTGGCCTGGGCGCTACGGGCGGCCCCGTTGGCCGTGCTCGGTGCGTCGAAGTAGAGGGTGCGCGTGGCGAGCAGGCGGTTGAACGGAGTGTCGCGCGGATCGGTGTTCGGGATGCTGCGGTTGATCCACGGCCCGCTGGCCCCGAAGGACTGGTTGTCGCCCGTGCACTGGGTCTCGGCCCCGGTGCCCGGCGTGCTGTCGTCGAAGTAGTAGGACGTGCTGGTGAACGAGGGCACGTCCGTGCTCGTGGAGTGCGCGATCGTGAGGCCGCCCTGCGGGCCGTCGAGCGACTCCCAGGAGAGCTGGCCCGCGGCGGGGGAGTCGGGCACGCCGTCGACCGTCACTCCACCGGGTGCCGGGTTGCTCTTGTAGGTCATGCCGCCGGCCGCCGCGGAGTAGTCGTGGAAGTCCATGACACCGGGGATGGCATGAACGCGCAGGAACGTGCGGACGTCCTCGCGGCGCTCGTAGAAGACGTGCTCGCGCTGGGTCAGCGGGCCACTATTGGCACCGATGTACGAGCGCAGGGCCCGCACGGGGCCGCTCTTGTTGACGATGAAGGCGCCCTCCGCGTCGTTGAACGTGTTCTCGCTGCGCACGCAGACGCCGGGCGCGAACAGCGCCTTGGCCCGGTCGAGGATGTCGACCTCGGTGGCGTTGCCGGTCTTGATCCGCAGCTCGTCCTTGAGCCAGCGGTCGGCGAAGTGGGTCGAGTAGTAGGGGGAACTGACCGTGGAGTTCTCGGGGTTGGGCCCGTCCTGGAGCCGGTAGGTGGTCTTGTAGTTGCCCGAGAGCAGGTTGAACGCGTAGTCCACGTACTTCTGCCCGGCGCCCGGGCTGAGCGTGCCGCTTCGCTTGAAGAGGTAGATCCATCCGTCGGCTGTGCCGTTGAGGTTGGAGCGCACGCGCACCTTGACCCCGCTGCCGGCCACGACGCCGGCGGGGTTGCCGCTGCCGCCGGGCGCCTCGCTGCCGGTGTCCTTGGCCATGAACGCGATCTCGTCGTCCGCGTCCACGTTGGCGTTGGTGTCGGCGCCCGCAAAGGTGTTCGCGTCGGCGTACACCGTGGTCGCGAAGCCCATGGAGCTGCTGTTGTAGAGGGTGCCGAAGTCCACCTGCTTGCGCTCGTCCACCTGGACGGGCACCTGCAGCCAGCGGTTGATCCAGCGGAAGGCCACCACGTCGCCGGCGGCCACGGACGACAGCGAGGGAACGTTGGCGCCCGTCAGCACGACGGGGTCCTCGGGCCGGTTGAGGGTGCAGCCGGTCATCACCACCGCCACGGCGGTCACGGCCAGTGTCACAAGACGGTGCTTCCTCATCCGGCGGCGACCCTATTGCCCGCGCCTACGGGGGTCAAGCGAAAGCCGTTCGCCCATAATCGTGCGCGTGGAAGACGTGGTCATCCTCTGCGGCGGGCGCGGCACACGGCTCCAGGAGCGCACCCAGGAGATACCCAAGCCATTGGTGGAGGTGGGTGAGCGCCCGATCCTCTGGCACGTCATCCGCATCTACGCGGCCCAGGGCTTCAAGCGCTTCTGGATCGCCTCCGGGTACAAGGGCGAGCTGATCGAGCAGTTCGTCGACGGCGAGCGGTGGCCGGACGGGGCGGACGTGCGCTGCGTGGACACAGGCCTCGACACCCCGACCGGAGGTCGCATCAACAAGCTGGAGGAGCTCCTCGGCGGGCGCGAGTTCTGCGCCACCTACGGCGACGGCGTGGCCGACGTGGACCTACGCGAGCTGGTGGGATACCACCGTGCCGGAGGGGTCACCGCCACCATGACCGTCGTGCGCCCGACGCTCCCGTTCGGCATCACCGAGCTGGTCGGCAACGGCCGGGTGAGCGGGTTCCGGGAGAAGCCGCGCTCCGAGCACTGGATCAACGGCGGGTTCTTCTGCTTCGAGCCCGATGTGTTCGAGCGCCTCGAGGACGACAGCATCCTGGAGCGCGCCCCCCTCGAGGGGCTGGCCTCCTCGGGCCAGCTCCGCGGCTACCGCCACACGGGCTTCTGGAAGTGCATGGACACCTACAAGGACGCGGTGGAGCTCAACGATCTGTGGGCCGAGGGACGCGCACCGTGGCGGGTCTGGGACCCGTAGCCGGCCTCCTCTGAAGGAACTCCGAGATCGCGGGCGAATCAATCGCCCGTGAGCCGCTCCACCAGCACCGCCCTCAGCCTCTCCGACGAGATCCGCCAGCGCTTCGACGAGTTCTCGCGCTCGCAGAAGGACGTCGGCCAGTACATCGTCGACCACCTCGAGGAGGCGGCCTTCCACACCGCCGAGGAGCTGGCCCGCCGCGCCAACACCTCGAGCTCGACGGTGGTGCGCTTCGCGCAGGCGCTCGGCTTCGAGGGCTTCCCCGAGCTTCAGGCGGCGGCGCGCGACGAGTACCGCCGCGCACGCGAGAGCGGCGAGGGCCCGGCGGAGCTGGCCGCGCCCCCGCTCTTCCCGATCGACCAGACCGAGTTCGAGGCCGCGCTGGCCGCCGACCACACGAACGTGGCGGAGACCGCCCGGCGGATCGACCGCGACGAGGTGGCGGCGGCCGTGGACCTGATCTCCCGCGCGGAGCGGATCGTGCTCTGCGGCACCGACCAGATGGCCTTCTTCGCGAGCTACCTGCGCCACCTCCTGATGCTGCTGGACCTGCGCGCCGAGGTGGTGGCCAGCCCGAGCCAGGAGGGGCTCGCCAAGCTCGGCCGGGTGGACGAGAACACGGTGATGGTCGGATTCTCGGCCGGGCGCCCGCACCCGCTCGTCGTGCGCGCCATGAAGCTCGCCCGCAACCGGCGAGCAGCGACCGTCGCCGTGGCCGACGCCACGCTGTCCGAGGTCGCCAAGCTGGCGGACCACAAGCTCTACTACTCGTCCAACAGCCCCGCCTACGTGCGCTCCCACGCGGCGCTGCTCGGCATCATCCAGGCGCTGGCCTACGGGGTCTACGCCCTGGACGAGTCCGCCTATGCGGACCGCATCAAGGCCTTCCGCCTGAAGTAGCTCGCGGCGGGCGCTCGATGAGGTAGGCTCGCCGCCCCGTGAGGAGGGGAGCCGCGCTGATCGCGCTTGCCGTGGTGTCGCTCGCCACCGCCGCGCCCGCCCAGGGCGCGCCCCGAGGCTGCGACCCGCTCGACCCGGCCCACTGCCTCCTTCCCTGGCCGAACGACCACTTCCGCAAGGGCGGCAAGCTCGCGCTGAAGGACTCGATGATGCCGCGCAACAAGAGCGGCCGGCCGATCCGAGCGCGCGACTACAACTGGTCCGACGGCTTCAGCCCCGGGCAGATCCTGGTCACGCTCGTGCCCGGGCTGGACCTGAGGCGCACGGGCGCGGCCCCGGTCACCGACATCGGACGCTCACGCAAGCGCAACCAGTCGATCGTCGTGATCGACGCGAAGACGGGCAAGCGCCAGCTGATCTGGTCCGAGCTGAACTTCGTGGCCAAGCGGGCCCGCGACCGCACCCTCAACATCCACGCCGGGATCGGCTGGCGCGAGGGCCGTCGGTACATCGTGGCGCTGCGCAACCTGCGCCGCAGCAACGGGCGCGTCATCAAGGCCCGCCGGGCCTTCCGGACCTACCGGGACGGCCTGCCGGCGCGCTCCCGGGCCGAGGAGCGCCGGCGCGCCGACATGGAGGACATCTTCCTGCGCCTTCGGCGGGCGGGAGTCAAGCGGCGGAGCCTCTTTCTGGCGTGGGACTTCACGGTCTCGGGCAGGAAGGGCCTGACCAAGCGGTTGCTGTCCATGCGCGACCGCTCGTTCGGCGCGCTCGGCGACGGCAACCTGCGCGACCTGAAGGTGCAGGGCGAGGCACCGAAGTTCAGCGTCGACGAGGTGCGCGACATCTCGCAGGGCCGCCGCGTGAGCGGCCGAGTGGCCGTCCCGTGCTTCCTCGACCGGCCCGGATGCCCGCCAGGCTCGCGCTTCAAGCTCGATCGCCGCGGACTGCCGGTGAGGACCGCGGGGAACGTCCAGCAGGCGCGCTTCGTGTGCATCGTGCCCGACTCCTCGGCATCGAATCCCGCGCGCCCGCTCCTGTTCGGCCACGGACTGTTCCAGTCGGCCTCGGCGGTGGACTCGATCGCCATCCTGGCGCCGGTCGCGAATTCGGTCATGTGCGCGACCGACTTCTCGGGCATGTCCGAGGAGGACTTCCGCAACGCCGCGGACATCTCGGGCGATCTCTCGCGCTTCCCGACACTGGTGGACCGCCTCCAGCAGGGCATCCTCAACTTCACCTTCCTAGGCCGGCTCATGATCCACCCACAGGGGTTGTCCTCCCATCCCGAGTTCGCCGGACGGATCGACACGCAGCGGCTCTTCTACGCCGGGGGAAGCCTCGGAGGGATCATCGGCGGGGCCCTCACCTCCGTCGCGCCGGACTTCACGCGCTCGGCGCTGATCGTGCCGGGCCTGCGCTTCAGCCTGCTGCTCACGCGCAGCACCCAGTTCCCCGCCTTTGCCTCGGCGCTGTACGGGCAGTACCCGGACCCGGTGGAGCAGTCCGTGATCAACTCGTTCATCCAGGTCCTCTGGGATCGGGGCGAGGCCAACGGCTACGCGTGGCACATGACCCGGGACCCGCTCCCGAACACGCCGAAGAAGACGGTGTTGCTGCACGAGGCCTTCGGCGACCACCAGGTGACCAACGTAGCCACGGAGACGGAGGCGCGCCTGATCGGCGCCCGGCTGCGAACCCCCGCGCTCGATCCGGGGCGCAGCCGGGACCGAGTCCCCTTCTACGGCATCAAGCGGATTCGGCGCTACCCCTTCAAGGGCAACGCGCTCGTGACGTTCGACATCGGCCCGCTGCGCCCGGAGGGCTGCGGCGCCGAGGGAGCGCCCGGCTGCCAGGGCACCCCGCCGCCGCCGACGACCAACACGCCACCGGACCTCGGGGTCGATCCACACGCCCTCACACCGTTCGCGATCCCCGCGGCGCTGCAGTTCATCGAGTTCCTGAAGGTCGACGGCGCCTTCGTGAACACCTGCGGCAGCGATCCGTGTTACGCCCAGGGCTGGACCGGTCCCTGAGATGAGGTTGCGGGCGTTCGCGACGGTGGCGGCCGTGCTGGCCGCCCTCACCGCGGCGCCGGCGCAGGGCGCTCCGGGTGCGCCGGGTGTTGACACCGCCACGGCCGGCCGCTGCGATCCGATTGACCCGTCGAGCTGCCTGTTGCCGTGGCCCAACGATCACTTCAGCGTCCGCGACAGGAGCACCCCCACGGGTCGCCGTGTGAGCCTGGACCCCCGCTCGATGCCGGTCAACACTGCGGGGACCCCGATCGCCGCCTCGGACTACAACTACGCCGACGGCTTCTCCCCGGGCGCGCCGATCGTGACCAAGGTGCCCGGCATGGACACGCCGGCCGCGCTCCAGCGCACCGGCGTGGTGCCGCTCACCGACCTGGCCCGCAGCTACGACCGGCGCCAGCCCGTGGTGCTGATCAACGCCCGCACCGGCCGCCGGCAGCTCATCTGGGCCGAGCTGGACTCCAACGCCACCACCCCCGCCAGCGCCGCGCTGCTGATCCACCCGGCCAAGAACCTGCGCGAGGGCGGGCGCTACATAGTCGCGCTGCGGCGCCTGCGTGACGCGGACGGCAGGCTGCTCTCACCGAGCCCGGCCTTCCGCGTGTACCGCGACCGCAAGGGGACCGGCTCACGGGTCCTCGAGCGGCGCCGCGGCCAAATGGAGTCGATCTTCCGCTCGCTGCGACGCGCCGGGATCGCCCGACGCAACCTCTACCGCGCGTGGGCCTTCACCGTGGCGAGCGCGGAGAGCCTGTCCGGGCGCCTGCGCCACATCCGTGACGACGCCTTCGGCGAGCTGGGCGACACCACGCTCGGCGACCTGCGGGTCAGGGGACGGTCGCCCGCCTTCTCGGTCGACCGCGTGACCGACTTCGCGGCCTGCGGGACCGACGGGTGCCAGGCGGGGGAGAACGCCGAGATCCAGCGCCGGGTGGTAGGGACGATCGAGGTCCCGTGCTACCTCGACCAGCCGGGCTGCCCGCCCGGCTCGCGCTTCCGCCTCGGGGCCGACGGGATGCCCGCGCGCACCCCGGGCAACGTGACGCGCGCCAACTTCATCTGCAATATCCCACGGTCGGTGGACTCGGCCCATCGCGGTCGCGTGTCGCTCTACGGCCACGGCCTGTTCGGGGGGGCCGGGGAGGTCAACTCGATCAGCACGGGCCCGATCGCGACCGAGCACCGGATCGTGCTCTGCGCGAGCGACTGGATCGGGATGTCCGGCCCGGACATCCCCAACACCCTCACCATCCTCCGGGACCTGTCTCGGTTCCCGACCCTGGCCGACCGCCTGCAGCAGGCCATGGTCAACTTCCTCTTCCTCGGCCGGGCGATGATCCATCCCGACGGCTTCGCGGCCCACCCGGCCTTCCGCGACGCGGGCGGCCCGCTGATCGACACACGCCGGCTGTTCTACTCAGGCGGCAGCCAGGGCGGGATCGCGGGCGGCGCCCTGACCGCCGTAGCCCCGGACTTCACGCGCTCGGTGCTCATCGTGCCCGCGATGAACTACAGCCTGCTGCTGACCCGCAGCATCGACTTCGACCCGTTCGCGGCCCTCCTGTACCCGAACTACACCAACGAGCTCGAGCGGCCGCTGCTGCTCTCGATGATCCAGCAGCTCTGGGACCGCGGTGAGCCCAACGGCTACGCCGAGCACATGACGAGCGACCCGTACCCGAACACCCCGGAGCACACCGTGCTCCTGCACATGGCCTACGGCGACCACCAGGTGGCCAACATCGGCACTGAGGTGGAGGCGCGCACGATCGGCGCCCGCGTGCGGCTGCCCGGCGTGGATCCCGGCCGCAGCCCGGACGTGACCCCGTACTACGGCATCGAGCCCATCCGGCGGTACCCCTACCGCGGGAGCGCGCTCGTGGTGTGGGACATCGGGCCCCTGCGGCCGATCGGCTGCGGGCTGCCGGGCGCCCCGGGCTGCGACGGCACCGGCGTGCCGCCGATCACCAACACGCCGCCGCGCCTGGGACGCGATCCCCACGGGATCACCGGCCGGGAGCCGCTCGCGCAGCTTCAGTTCTCGCGCTTCATCGACGGCGAGTTCGTGGACGTCTGCGGCGGCGGGCCGTGCTACGCCGCGGGATGGACCGGGCCGTAGTGGCCGGCCGGCTCACGGCGGTGCTCCTTATCGCGGCGGGGCTAGCCGCCACCTGCGCCGCGTCCGCGCCCGCGTCCGCGGGCGGCCATCCCTGGCGGGTTCCCGCCCCGGAGATCGTGCCCGGCTGCGACCCGATCGGCACCGCGCGGTGTCTTCAGCCGTGGCCGAACGACTACTTCACGCGACGCGCGCGAACCCTCACCGGGCGCCAGGTGTCACTCACCGAGCAGGCCATGCCGAGGAACAGGAACGGGGTCCCGATCGCCCCGGCCGACTACAACCTGGCCGACGGGTTCTCGCCCGGGCAGACGATCGTGGTCAAGGTCCCGGGGCTGGACACGCCCGCCGCGTTCGCGCGCACCGGGCCGGTGCCGGTCACCGACCTGGAGCGGGCCTACGACCGGCGCGCCCCGGTCGTAGTGATCAACGCGCGGACACACCGGCGCCATTTGATCTGGGCCGAGCTGGACTCCAACGCCACGACCGCCGAGGCCACGGCGCTGCTCATCCACCCGGGCGTGAACTTCCGCGAGGGCGAGCGCTACATCGTGGCCCTGCGCAACCTGCGGGGCGCGGACGGCAAGCGCCTCCACGCCGGTCGCGCCTTCCGCCTCTACCGCGACGGCGTCAAGACCGACTCCCGGGCGTTCGAGCGCCGGCGCCGGCACATGGACTCCCTCTTCCGGACGCTGCGCCGAGCGGACATCGACCGCCGGGACCTGTACCTCGCATGGGACTTCACCGTGGCCAGCGGCCGCTCGCTGTCGGAGCGGATGCTGTCGATACGCGACCGGGCCTTCGCCGAGCTGGGGGACACCAACCTGCGTGACCTGAAGGTCGGCGGCGCGTCGCCGCGCTTCTCCGTCGACCGGGTGATCGACTACACCCCCGACCAGCAGCCCGACGTCGCGCGCCGCGTGGAGGGCACCGTCACCGTGCCGTGCTTTCTCAACACCGTCGGCTGCCCGCCGGGGGCGCGCTTCGACCTCGGTCCCGACGGCCTTCCGCGGCGCATCCCCGGCAACACCTACGACGCTCGCTTCGTCTGCAACATCCCGCGCTCGGCCACGCCGGACGCGCCCGCGCGCCCGTCGCTCTACGGCCACGGCCTGTTCGGCGACGCGGGCGAGGCGGGCGCCGAGAACGTGGAGCAGCTCGGCAACGAGAACAACGTGCTCGTCTGCGCCGCCGACTGGATCGGCATGGCCGAGGAGGATGTCCCCAACGCGGTCCAGATACTGCTCGACCTGTCCCGGTTCCCGAGCCTGTCCGACCGGCTCCAGCAGGGGTTCCTCGACTTCATGTTCGTGGGCCGGACGATGATCCACCCGGCCGGCTTCGCCTCGCACCCCGCGTTCCAGCGCGACGGCCGGTCGCTCGTGGACACGCGACGGCTCTTCTACTACGGCAACAGCCAGGGCGGGATCGCCGGCGGGGCCCTGACGGCGGTGGCGCCGGACTTCGACCGCTCGGTGCTCTACGTCGGGGCGATGAACTACAGCCTGCTGCTCAACCGCAGCGTGGACTTCGACCTCTACGCGCTGATCCTGAACCCCAACTACCCGGACGAGCTGGATCGCCAGCTCATCCTGTCGATGATCCAGATGCTCTGGGACCGCGGCGAGCCGAACGGCTACGCCTGGCACATGACCAGCGACCCGTACCCCAACACGCCGCCCCACAAGGTGCTCCAGATCCTCTCCTTCGGCGACCATCAGGTCTCCAACCTCGCGACGGAGGTGCAAGCGCGAACGATCGGATCCCGCCTGCGCCGGCCCGCCACCGACCCGGGGCGGCACACCGACCGCGACCCGTACTTCGGGATCCCCCCGATCCCCCAGTTCCCGTATCGCGGTGACGCTTCGCTCGTGGTCTGGGACATCGGGCCGCTGCGGCCCCCCGGCTGCGGCTCTGCCGGCGCGCCGGAATGCCAGGGCACCCTGCCGCCGCCCACCACCAACACGCCGCCGCGGGTGGGGGTGGACCCGCACGACCTGGTGATCGAGTCCGAGGCGCGCGTGCGCCGCCAGATCGCCGAGTTTCTGCGCGTGGACGGCCAGTTGATCGACGTGTGCGGCGCCTTCCCCTGTCACGCCGCCGGCTGGCCGGGTCCATAGTTCCGCGTTTGCGGCCGCGGGATGGGGAGGGGTGGCTCGCTGGTGGCCGATCCGTTGCAGTGGGCGAGCCCGCTGTAACAGTTCTCGGCCGTGGCTTCGGGGTGTCGCGCTTTATCTCCGGGTGGAAGAAATACGTGACGCCTCCAGTGACGGCAACGGCGCGCGTGCATTTGTTGCGCCTGCGTGCGCTTCGTCGCCGTTGCGTAACCGTCGTAACGGTCCCGTGCGCCGGGTTCAGCGAGTCTGCATCTGAGCTTGCATACGGAGCATGGATGCAGACTCGGCGATCTGACCGCACCCGGGGACCCACCTGGGCGGCCGACCCGGCACCCCTCCCCCCGCCGCCGTTGACACCTGAACCAAGCTCGGCGCCACAGACCGACGGCGGGACGGCCGTGCTCGCCGATTCGGTTGCATCCCTCCGTCCCGAGCCGGCCGGCCACGCCCAGTCCCTCGCCGCATCACGGACCGGATGAATAGGCGGCGCCTCACGCCGGTCGCGCATTGGCGCGTTGTAGGACATGGGAACGGAGAGGTGGGCGGATACCATTGCCTTGATGGAGACGGGAACGTTCCGAGTCAAGGCCGGCCTGGCCGAGATGCTCAAGGGCGGCGTGATCATGGATGTGGTCGACGCCGAGCAGGCCAAGGTCGCCGAGGAGGCCGGCGCCGCCGCGGTGATGGCCCTCGAGCGCGTGCCAGCCGACATCCGCGCGGCCGGCGGGGTCGCCCGCATGTCCGACCCCACCAAGATCGAGGAGATCCAGGCGGCCGTGACGATCCCCGTCATGGCGAAGGCCCGGATCGGCCACTTCGCCGAAGCGCAGGTGCTTCAGGCCCTCGAAGTGGACTACATCGACGAGTCCGAGGTCCTGACGCCCGCCGACGAGGCCCACCACATCGACAAGCACGCCTTCAAGGTGCCGTTCGTGTGCGGGGCCACCAATCTGGGCGAGGCGCTGCGGCGTATCGCCGAGGGCGCGGCCATGATCCGCTCCAAGGGCGAGGCGGGCACGGGCAACGTGGTCGAGGCCGTGCGCCACATCCGCCTCATCACCAGCGAGATCCGCCGCCTGGCCGCGGCCGACGAGCACGAGCTGCCCGCGGCGGCCAAGGAGCTGGCCGCCCCGCTGGAGCTGGTGAGAGAGGTGGCCCAGAAGGGCCGGCTCCCGGTGGTGCTGTTCTGCGCCGGGGGAATCGCGACGCCCGCCGACGCCGCGCTGATGATGCAGCTGGGCGCCGAAGGCAACTTCGTGGGCTCGGGCATCTACAAGTCCTCCGATCCCGAGCGCCGCGCGCGGGCCATCGTGGAGGCCACCACCCACTACTCCGATCCCGAGCGGGTCGCCGCCGCCTCGCGGGAGCTGGGCGAGCCGATGGCGGGCATCGAGATCGGCGCCCTGCAGGAGCCAGGCGGCGGCGGACTGATCCAAAACCGCGGCTGGTGAGCCGGCCGCGTAGCGGAAGCAGCCGGCTCGGCCGGCTGCGCACCGACGCTGTCGTCGGGGTCCTCGCGCTCCAGGGCGACTTCGAGGCGCACGCCCGCGCACTTGCGGGACTCGGGGCCGAGGCGCGCACCGTACGCACGACCGCCGAGCTCCGAGGGCTCGACGCGCTCGTCATTCCCGGGGGCGAGTCCACCACCATGACGCTTGGTGTCGAGCGCGAGGGGCTGGCCGACCCACTGCGCGAATTCGTCCGGAGCGGGCGCCCGGTGCTCGGAACCTGCGCGGGCCTGATCATGCTCGACCGCGACCACCTGGGCCTGCTCGATGTGGTCGCGAGGAGAAACGCGTTCGGCCGCCAGCTGCACTCGTTCGAGGCCGACCTGGACATCGCCGGCATCGGGGCGGTGCGCGGCGTGTTCATCCGCGCGCCGTGGGTGGAGTCGCATGGCGACGGGGTCGAGGTGCTGGCCGAGCTGGAGGGACACCCCGTGGCTGTGAGGCAGGACAATATCCTGGCCGTCGCGTTCCATCCCGAGCTAACCGACGACCGCAGCGTTCATCGCTGGCTCGTCTCCACGAACGGAGGGCCACCCGCATGAGGGACCAGCGCGCCGAGGCGCTCGCCCAGATCCTGGTCGGCTACTCGACCCGCGTGACGGAGGGCGACGTCTGCATCATCCAGTCCACCAGCGCCGCCGAGGTGCTGGTGCAGGCCGTGTACGAGCAGGTGCTGCGGGCCGGGGGGCACCCGATCCTCCAGCTCAGCACGACCGGCGCGCAGGCGTCCTTCTTCGAGCACGCCTCCGACGCCCAGCTCGACTGGGTGGCGCCCACCGCGCTCTGGGCCGCCGAGTACGCCGACGTGCGCGTCGCGATCATGGCCGACGTGAACCCGCGCGAGTTGCAGAGCGCGGATCCCAGCCGCCAGGCACGGGCCCAGAAGGCGCGCAAGCCGCTGATGGAGACGAGCATGAAGCGGTCCGCCGCGGGCGAGCACCGCTGGGCCCTGACGCTGTTCCCCACCGAGGCCTACGCGGCCGAGGCGGGCATGTCGCTGCGCCAATACGAGGACTTCTACTACGCCGCATGCCTGGCCACCGACGGTGAGCCGGTCACGGCCTGGCAGCGCCAGTCCGACGACGTCAACCGCCTGGCCGAGTGGATCAACGGGCGCAGCGAGGTGCGCATCCAGGCTCCGGGCACGGATGTCACGCTCGGGGTGGAGGGACGACGGTGGATCCCCTGCGTCGGTGAGCACAACATGCCCGACGGCGAGTTCTTCACCGGCCCGGTGGAGGACTCGGTCAACGGGGAGATCACGTACTCGTTCCCGGCCGGCTACGGCGGGCGCGAGGTGTCCGGTGTCCACCTGCGCTTCTCCGACGGCAAGGTCGTGGACGCCTCGGCCGACCAGGGCGAGGACTTCCTGATCGAGATGCTCGACACCGACGACGGCGCCCGCCGCCTGGGCGAGATCGGGATCGGGACCAACTACGGGATCTCCACGGGCACCAAGGAGATCCTGCTCGACGAGAAGATCGGCGGCACGGTGCACTTGGCCGTGGGGATGTCCTACCCCGAGACCGGCGGGACCAACGACTCGGCCGTCCACTGGGACATGGTGTGCGACCTGCGTCAGGGCGGCTCGATCACGGTCGACGGCGAGGAGTTGCAGCGCGACGGCAAGTTCCTCGTGTAGACAGGCCCAGGCTCGGTACGCCGTTACTCTCACGCCCATGGCGGGACACTCCAAGTGGGCATCGATCAAGCACAAGAAGAAGGCGGTGGACGCCAAGCGCGGCCAGCTCTTCACGAAGCTGACACGCGCCATCACCGTCGCCGCTCGTGAGGGCGGGGGCGACCCAGAGGGCAACCCGTCGCTGGCCCTCGCCATCCAGAAGGCGCGCGATGCGAGCATGCCCAAGGACAACATCGAGCGGGCCATCGCCAAGGGCACCGGCGCCGACTCGGAGGCGGACTCCTACGAGGCCGTGGTCTACGAGGGCTACGGCCCGGGCGGGGTCGCCGTGCTCGTCGAGGCGCTCACCGACAACCGCAACCGCACGGGGTCGGAGGTGCGCCACCTCTTCTCCAAGTCAGGCGGCAACCTCGGAGAGCCGGGCTCGGTGGCCTGGACCTTCGAGAAGAAGGGCGAGCTGGTGGTGGACGCCGGCCGCTATGCCGAGGACGACCTGCTGGCGGCCATCGACGCGGGCGCGGAGGACGTGGCCCGCGACGGCGACGTGTGGGAGATCGTGACCCGGCCCGCCGACCTGGCCCAGGTACGTGCGGCGCTGGAGGGATCGGGGGTCGAGCTGGAGTCCGCCGAACTGGTGCAGCGTCCGACCACCCGCACGCCGGTGGAGGAGAATCAGGTGGCCTCGCTCATGCGCCTGATCGAGGGCCTGGAGGACCACGACGACGTCCAGGCGGTGCACGCCAACTTCGACGTCGACGGGGACGTGCTCGAGCGCGTCGCCGCGGTCTAGCCTCCCGCGCGAACTGCGGAAGGCGTCCGCTCCCGGGCGCAGAATCCCCAGGATGGTGGTCGTCCTCGGCATCGATCCGGGCAGCGCTAACACGGGCTACGGCGTGGTGCTGTCGCGCGGCCGGCGGCTGGCGGCGCTGGACGGCGGCGTGATCGACACCAGGTCGGGCACACCGCTCGAGCGCCGGCTGGCCCAGATCCACGCCCGTGTGTGCGACCTGATCGCCGAGCACCGCCCGCAGGCCATGGCCGTGGAGGAGCTCTACTTCGGCAGGAACGTGCGCACGGCGCTCACGGTGGGCCAGGCCCGCGGCGTGGTCCTGCTCGCCGCCGGAGTCAGCGGCGTGCCCTGCTTCTCCTACACCCCCCAGGCGGTCAAGCAGGCCGTCTGCGGCAGCGGTGCGGCCGACAAGGCGCAGGTGCAGCGGATGGTGGGCTCGCTGCTCTCGCTGGCCGAGCCGCCCGAGCCCGATCACGCGGCCGACGCCCTGGCCGTGGCCATCTGCCATGCCAACGGCGCGCCGCTGCAGGAGGCGCTGGTGTGATCGCGTCCGTGTCCGGGACGGTGCAGGCCCGCCGGGCGGGTGACGTGGTGATCGAGGCGGCGGGCGTGGGCTACCGCCTGGCCGTGTCGACCGAGACCCTGCGCCAGGTGCCGGCCGTGGGCGAGCGGGCGGTGCTGCACTCGCACCTGGTGGTGCGCGACGACGGCATGCACCTGTTCGGCTTCGCCGCCGACACCGAGCGCGAGCTGTTCCTCATGCTGATCGGCGTCCAGAGCGTCGGTCCCAAGGTGGCGCTGGCCGTGCTCTCGGGAGGGCGCCCCCGGGAGCTGCTCAACGCGATCGCGTCCGGTGACGTCGCTCGGTTCCAGGCTGTGCCCGGCATCGGCAAGCGCACCGCGGAGCGGATCATCGTGGAGCTGCGGGAGAAGGTCGCGGGCCGGGTGGCCGAGGACATAGTGGTCAGCCGCGCGGAGACCGACGACCCCCGCACGCTAGCGCGCGAGGGGCTCGTCGGGCTGGGCTTCTCCGCCCAGGAGGCCGAGAGCCTGCTCGAGGACGCCGGCGGCACCACACCCGAGGAGCTGATCGCCGAGGCGCTGAGGGCCGCCCGGTGAGCGCCATCAGGACACCGGGCGTGCAGCGCGTCCACGACCCCGCGCCGCTCGGGCCGGAGGAGGAGCTCGACCGCTCGCTGCGGCCCAAGAAGCTCGACGACTTCGTCGGCCAGGAGCGAGTCAAGGACCAGCTGGCCGTGTTCATCCAGGCCGCGCGGGCCCGGGGGGAGGCGCTCGACCACGTGCTGCTGGCCGGGCCCCCCGGCCTCGGCAAGACGTCCCTGGCGCAGATCGTGGCCAACGAGCTCGAGGCCGAGTTCGTGGACACCGCCGGGCCCGCCCTGGAGCGCAAGGGCGACGTGGCCAGCTACCTCACCGCGCTCGAGCCCGGCAGCGTGTTCTTCGTGGACGAGATCCACCGGCTGCCGCGAGCACTGGAGGAGACCTTCTATCCGGCAATGGAGGACCGCCGGCTGCCCATCACGGTCGGCCAGGGCGCCGGCGCACGCGTGGTCACGCTCGACCTGCCGGAGTTCACGATGATCGGCGCCACCACCCGCGCCGGGCTGCTCACCACCCCGCTGCGTGACCGGTTCGGCGTGACCCATCGCCTCGAGCTCTACGGGCCGGAGGACCTGGCACGCATCGTGGTTCGCTCGGCCGGCATCCTCGAGATCGAGGTCGACGAGCGGGGCGCGCAAGCGATCGCGTCGCGCTCACGCGGCACGCCGCGCGTGGCCAACCGTTTGCTCAAGCGGGCACGCGACTTCGCCGAGGTCCGCGGGGCCGGACGCATCGACGAGCGGGTGGCGCGGGAGGCGCTGGACCTGCTGGAGGTCGACGCCGCCGGGCTCGACCGCCTCGACCGCGAGATCCTGCGGGCCATCTGCACGAAGTTCGACGGCGGCCCGGTGGGCCTGTCCACGCTCGCGGTCGCCGTGGGCGAGGAGGCCGACACGATCGAGGACGTGTACGAGCCGTACCTGCTTCAGCAAGGGTTTCTCATGCGCACGCCACGCGGACGGGTGGCCACCGACGCCGCCTTCGTCCATCTCGGAGTCGAGCGGCCCGCGGGTCCCGGCCAGCGGCTGTTTTGAACCCGGCCGTTACTAACCTCAGCTTAAGGCGAGCGCCTACCCTACGAACGTCATGCCGATCTTCATCTGCCCGAACTGCGGGGACCGCAGCATCTCCACGGAACGGACCGCGGGCTTCGCGAATCGCGCCCGCGCGTGCTCCAAGTGCGGCTTCGGCTTCCTCTTCGAGCTGCTCGACGACTACTACCCGGCGCCCAATGCCGCGTTCTTCCTCCTCGACCAGCAGGGCCGGCTGATCGGCACCGGCCGGGGGGCGCGTGAGCTCACGGGACTCGGCGACCTGGACGTGATCGGGCGCCCCGTGGCCGACGTGCTGGGCCTCCAGTTCACCGAGGGGGGCGACCACATCGGCACCGCGCTGGAGTGGGGCGTCCGGGTACTCGACAAGCCCGTGACCGTGCACGCGGAGGGAGACCGGCCCGAGGACGCCAGGGCGGACATCTTCCCCGCCTACGACGATGACGGCGGGCTGCTGCTGGTGCTGACGCCGCAATGACCAACCGCACCCGCAACCTGTCGATCCTGGCCGCGGTCGTGCTGCTGCTGATCGGCGCGGGGGTGGTGATCGCCACCAAGCCCACCAAGCTCGGCCTGGACCTCAAGGGCGGCATCGAGCTGGTCTACGAGGGTCGTCCGACCCCGCAGGTGCCGACAGTGACCCAGCAGGCCGTGGACGACGCGATCGAGACGATCCGCAAGCGAACGGACGCGCTCGGGGTGTCGGAGCCCGAGATCCAGCGCTCGGGCCGCGACCAGATCTCCGTGGGGCTGCCTGCGGTCCAGAACGCCGACCGTGCCATCGAGCAGGTGGGCACGACGGCGCAGCTTCAGTTCTACGACTGGGAGCCCAACGTGCTCACCGGCCGGGAGACCTACGCCGGCAGCAAGGCGCTGTTCAGCGCCGTGGAGGCCGCGGCAGAGGCCGAGCCGAAGGCCGAACGGGTGGACGTGGTGTCCGGCTCGGAGGACACGCCCGAGGAGGCGGACAGGAAGAACGACTCCAGCAACACGTCGCGCTACTACCTCTTCGGGCCGGACGAGCTGCCGATCGGTCCGGACGAGCAACCGCTGCGCACCGCCGACTACGACCCGGGCACCACGTGCAAGGAGGTGCTGTCCGATTTCGAGCGCGCGCCCGGTAGGCCGCGCGAGTACCCGAAGAACACCGCGTGCTCGACCGAACTGAGGGAGCTCGGGCCCGGCGGCCCGCCGGCCGGCTCGCGCGTGATCGAGGTCCCGCGAGGCGTCGTGGTGGTCGAGGCCGAGCGCGTGGAGAACCAGCCGCCGCAGATCAAGCGCTTCACGGTCCTCGAGGACGACTCGGAGCTGAGCGGCCAGGACATCAAGAACCCCGAGTCCAACTCCGACCCGAACACCAACGAGCCGCTGGTGACGATGGAGTTCACCGACGAGGGCCGCGAGGCGTTCGCCCGGGTGACCAAGCGGATCGCCGAGCGCGGGTCCAAGATCATCGTGCCCGCGGGCCAGCAGGAGCAGGCCTTCCAGCGGTTCGCGATCACGCTCGACAACAAGATCGTCTCGCTCGCGACGATCGACTTCATCCAGAACCCGGAGGGCATCGACGGCCGCACCGGGGCCCAGATCGAGGGCGTGGGCACCATCCAGGATGCCAACGACCTGGCCGAGAGCCTGCGCATCGGCGCGTTGCCGATCGAGCTCAAGCTGATCTCCAACACCCAGGTGTCGGCCACCCTCGGTCAGCAGGCGCTGGACCAGGGACTGCTGGCCGGCGGGGCGGGGCTCGCGCTCACGATCCTCTTCCTGCTCCTCTTCTACCGGGTGCTCGGCCTGGTGGCCACCGGTGCGCTGCTCATCTACGCCGTGCTGCTGTTCGCGCTGGTCAAGCTGATCCCGATCACGCTCACGCTCCCGGGGATCGCGGGAACCGTCCTCACCCTGGCGGTGGCGGCCGACGCCAACATCGTCATGTACGAGCGAATAAAGGAGGAGGTGCGCTCGGGGAGATCGATCCCCGCGGCCATCTCCAGCGGGTACACGAAGGCGCTGCGGACGATCATCGACGCGAACGTCGTCACGATCGGGGTGGCGTTCGTCCTGTTCACGCTCGCCACCGCCGGCATCAAGGGCTTCGCGTTCACGCTCGGCGTGGGAACGCTCGTTTCGCTGTTCACCGCGGTGCTGGCCACCTCCGCGATCCTGGGATCGATGGCGCGCAGCCGCGTGCTTCGCCGCCCGAGCGCGCTCGGCGTGGGCAAGGACAGCGGGGGCGGGGGCTGGCGCTTCGACTTCATGGGGCGCTCGCGGTGGTTCTTCTCGTTCTCCGGCGGGATCCTCGCCGCCGGCGCGATCGCCATCGCCTCCCTGGGGATCAACTTCGGTATCGACTTCGACTCCGGCACCCGGATCACCACTCCGCTGGAGCGGCAAGCCAGCGCGCAGGACGTGCGCGACGCGATCGAGCCGCTGGGCTACGCGGACGCGAAGATCCAGGAGGTGGACGACCCCGAGCTCGGGGACAACGTCGTCCAGATCGCCGTGCCCCAGCTCGAGCCCGACCAGGTCACCGAGGTCGAGCGGGCGCTCGACGAGGAGTTCGGGGTCGCCGGGGACGAGTTCTCCTCCAACTCGATCGGGCCCACCTTCGGCGAGCAGATAGCCCGCACGGCGGTCCTGGCCGTGATCGCGTCGCTGCTGCTCATCTCGCTCTACATCGGCTTCCGGTTCGAGTTCAAGTTCGCCGTGCCGGTGCTGATCGCGCTCGCTCACGACCTCCTCATCACCGCGGGCGTGTACGCCCTGTTCGACCGGGAGGTGACGACGTCGACGGTCGCGGCGCTGCTGACCATCCTCGGCTACTCGCTCTACGACACCGTGATCGTGTTCGACCGCATCCGCGAGAACGTGTCGCGGATGCCGCGAGCCACCTTCTCCCAGATCGCGAACCGCTCGATGTCCGAGGTGTTCACGCGATCTCTCGCCACGAGCTTCGTGGTGCTGATGCCGGTCGGCTCGCTGATGCTGTTCGGCGGCGCGACGCTCAAGGACTTCGCCTTCGCGCTGCTGGTGGGCGTGGCCTCGGGTGCCTACTCGTCGATCTTCATCGCCACGCCGGTGCTGGTGGAGTGGAAGGAGCGCGAGCACACCTACATGCGCCGGCGCCGCCTCGTCATGGAGGAGAACGACGGCGTGGTGCCGCCGTTCGCCAGCGGCGTGATCGGCGAGGAGGGCGACGCCGCCCCCGCCGGATCGCGTGAGCGCCGGCGCGCCGTCACCGGGCGGCGAGAAGCCGCGGGCGCGAGGTCGCCGGGCCAGGCTGCCCAGAATGCACCCAAGGCCGAGGCTTCCGGGCATCCGCCTGAGAGCGCGTCGCGCGTCGAGGCCCCGCCGAGCCCGGAGCGGCCGCCCGAGCTCGCGGCGGACGAGAGCGACGGGGCCGAGACCCCCGCACGGGCGGACGGCCAGGGCAACGGCACGGCGGACCCACCGCGACGTAGGACGTCGGTCACGAGCACCACTGGCTCCGGAGCGCCCAAGGCCAACCGCCCCAAGCCCAAGCGGGGCGGCAAGCCGCGCAAGAAGCACGGGAGACGCTGACCATGGCGATGGTGGTGTGGGTGATGATGGGGATCGCCGTGTGGCACTTCACCGTGTTCGTGCCCGACCGCTTCTGGGGCGGGATCGTGGGCGCGTTCCTGGCCGCGGTGGCCGCCGCTGCGCTGTTCGGCTTTCTGGTCAACGGGCTCACCGTTCCGGGCCGCAACGACACCGACCTGATCCAGGCCCTGGTCGCTATTCCGGGCTCGGCGATCGGGCTGGGACTGTCGTACCTCTGGGGCGCGCGCGTGGACCGGGCCGCCGGCGTCGATCACGGCTTCACCCGCGCCGGGTCCCATTAGAAGGTTCGCGGGGTGAGGGGCTGCGGGGTTCGGCCGCCCGCCTGAGCCCGCCTGGTTCGGCTAGTTCACCGCTGAGAATTACGATCTCCAGCGGCACGAGCGGTTCCGTCGGACCCTGTCCCCAGAATCAGCCTGGTGGAGGGCAGATGGGAGACCCAGCCGTACGATGTCGCGGCGGCGCGCCGACTGGGGGAATCGCTGGATCTGTCCCGGACGGTCGCCACGATCCTCACTCGCCGCGGACTGGCCGACCCCGTGGAGGCGCGCCGATTCATCGAGGCCGGCGACCGCCACGACCCCGGACGCCTCCCCGGCCTGGCCCGGGCGTCTGAGCTGATCCTGCACCACCTCCGCCGCGGCTCCCGGATCGTTGTCCACGGCGACTACGACGTGGACGGGGTCTGCTCGACGGCGATCCTCGTGCGCGCGCTCCGTGACCTCGGGGGCGCCCCCACCTGGGAGCTGCCCAGCCGCTTCGACGACGGCTACGGCCTGTCGCGCGCCACCGTGGACCGGATGGCCGCGGCGGAGGTGGGCCTCCTGGTGACGGTGGACTGCGGCATTACCGCCGTGGCGGAGGTTGCCGCCGCCCGCGCCGCCGGGATCGACGTCGTGGTGACCGACCACCATCGCCCCGGCTTCGAGCTCCCCGACTGCCCGGTGGTGCATCCGGCGCTCGGGGACTACCCCTGCCCCGACCTGTGCGCCGCCGGCGTGGCCCTCAAGCTCTCCGAGGGCCTCCGCGCCGCCGCGGGTCAGGACCCCCGGGGGGCCGACGCCGACCTCGACCTGGCCGCGCTGGCCACCGTCTGCGACATGGTCCCCCTCCGGGACGAGAACCGGCGCGTCGTGCGCGAGGGGCTGGCCGAGATGGCCCGGAGCCCCAAGCCGGGCCTGCGGGCGCTGATGGAAGTCGCGACGGTGGACTCGGGCGAGCTGACCGAGCACTCCCTCGGCTTCCGCATGGGCCCGCGCATCAACGCGGCGGGCCGGATGCAGCGCGCGGACGCCGCCCTCGAGCTGCTGCTCACCGACGACGCCGACCGCGCGGGGGAGGTTGCCCGCGAGCTGGACCTCTTGAACCTGGACCGCAAGGAGGCGGAAACGCGCATCCTCTTCGCCGCCGAGGCGGCCTGCGCCCCGCAGGCCCACGCCGCGTCGATGGTCGTGGCCGGCGAGGGCTGGCACCCCGGGGTGGTGGGCATCGTGGCGTCGCGGCTCGTGGAGCGCTGGCGCCGCCCCTGCGTCGTAGTGGCGCTGGACGGGGCCTCCGGCCGCGGCTCGGGGCGCAGCATCTCCGCCTACGACCTCCACGCTGGACTATCGGCGTGCGCGGATCACCTGACCCGCTTCGGTGGCCACCGCGTGGCGGCCGGGGTCGAGCTGGAAACCGAGCGCCTCGGCCACTTCCGCCGCGCGCTCGCCGCGCACGCCGCAGCCGAGCTCGCGCCGGAGGACCTGATCCGCACGGAGCGGGTGGACGCCGTCGTGCCCGGCGACGCGCTCGATCTGACCCTGGCCGACGAGCTGGAGGCGCTGCGGCCGTTCGGCGTCGGCAACCCCCAGCCCACACTATTGGTGCCGGCCGCCCGCGTGGAGAACGTCACGGGCATGGGGGCCGAGCGCAAGCACGCGCGCTTCACCGCGGCCACCGGCGGTTCGCGCTCGCGGTGCGTGGCCTTCGGCTCGTCGCCCGGCTCGCTGGCGCCCCTGGCCGCGGGGGGCGCGCATGACCTGGCACTGCGCCTGGAGCTCAACCGCTGGAACGGCGCGGTCGAGCCGCGCGCGGTCCTGCGCGCCGGATGTCCCACGCCCCATGGTCGGCTGAACGTACTCGGCGAGGACGGCGGCTTCTGGACGCGCTACGACGCGGAGATGTCGCGCGACCCGGTCGCGACGCCTTCTCCGGTGAGGCGGTCGGGGGCGATCGAGGACCGTCGCGGCGCGGGCTTCACGGGGGTGGCCGGCGACCTCCTGACCAGCGGCGAGAGCGTCATCGTCGCGGTCGCCGACGTGGCGCGCCGGCGCGCGGGCCTGGAATCCGTCGTGGCGGGGCTCGCCGAGGGTGGCCTGGAGGTCGTGTCGTGGCTTGCGCTGGCTGCCAATCCGGGGCTTGCGCACGGGCGGCGCCACCTGCTCGCGCTGGACCCGCCGCCGGCGGGGGCGGCCGACCCGCTGCTCGGCGCCGGTGACTGGAACGCCCACATGGCGTGGGGCGACCCGGAGAGCGCGTTCGCGCTCGAGGTCTGGCGGGCGGAGCTCGACCTGAGGCCAGCCGTGGCGGACGCCTGGCGGGCCCTGGTCCTCCAGGAGCCGCGCACGTCGCGGGACGCAGTGCGAATCGCCCTGGCCGGCTCGGGGCGCTATCCCCGCACGCCGGAGTGCTGCGCCCGGATCGCGCTGGTCCTGAGCGAGGTGGACCTGGTCGAGCTGGGCCCGTCCGGCGCCGGCGTGCCGGTGCGGACGCTGGATCCGCGCCCGACCGACCTGGCCCGCTCGGCCGCGTTCAGGGCCTACGGGGAGCGCTGGACCGAGATCGAACGGGCCCTCGGCCCGATGCACGCGCCCGTCGCCGCCCTGGCGTAGGCACACCGGGCGGGGGCGGGGCGTACCCGCACTAGAATCTGACCATGCCGAAACTGCCTCGCACCAAGGCGAAGCCCGGCACCGGAAACGGCTCGAAGGCCGCGGCGGCCAAGCGAACCGGCGCCGCGGCTGCCTCGGAGGGGTCGAGCAAGAAGCCGCCGGCCGCGCGGCGCCGGCGCGGCCGCAACGGCAGCAACGGCTCGCGATCGGCGAAGGGCTTCGAGCGCCACCCGGTGGATGAGGCGGGCGCCCCCGTGGCGGTGGCCACCGCCAAGCTCACCGAGGGTGAGCGGCGGCTGCTCGGGGATCTGTTCGCCGTCGTCGAGGAGCATGCGGGAGAGTCCGCCCGGGAGGTGGACCGCGAGCAGGTGGAGCGCGCCTTCGTGTTCGCCTGTGACCGTCACGCCGACCAGCGTCGCGCGAGCGGCGAGGACTTCATCGTCCACCCGGTCGGCGTGGCCAAGATCTGCGCGGGCATGAGGCTGGACACCGCGACGCTCTGCGCTGCCCTGCTGCACGACACGGTGGAGGACACGAGCGCGTCGCTCGACGAGGTGGTCAGCGACTTCGGGGACGAGATCGGCGCCCTGGTGGATGGCGTGACCAAGCTCTCCGGGGTCACCTTCCAGAGCCGCGACGACCGCCAGGCCGAGAACTACCGCAAGATGATGGTGGCCATGGCCCGGGACCTCCGGGTCATCCTCATCAAGCTCGCCGACCGTCTGCACAACATGCGCACGCTCGAGTCGATGCCCAAGAACAAGCAGCAGGAGAAGGCCAAGGAGACGCTGGAGATCTTCGCGCCGCTGGCCCACCGCCTGGGGATCCACGCGATCAAGTGGGAGCTCGAGGACCTGGCCTTCGCCACCCTGCACCCCCGAAAGTACAACGAGATCAAGCAGCTGGTGAGCCAGCAGCGAGCCGAGCGCGAGGCCTACGTCGGCCGCGCCGGGCAGTACCTCGAGAAGGAGCTGGACGCGGTGGGCATCTCGGCCGAGATCTCGGGCCGGGCCAAGCACTTCTACTCGATCTACTCGAAGATGACCAAGAAGGGCCGCGAGTTCAACGAGATCTACGACCTGACGGCCATGCGGGTCATCGTCGGCTCGGTCAAGGACTGCTATGGCGCCATCGGGGTGATCCACTCCCTCTGGAAGCCGCTGCCGGGCCGCTTCAAGGACTGGGTCGCGATGCCCAAGTTCAACATGTACCAGGCGTTGCACACCACGGTCATCGGACCCGAGGGCCGGCCGCTCGAGATCCAGATCCGCACCGGCGACATGCACAGCACCGCCGAGTTCGGGGTGGCCGCGCACTGGATCTACAAGGACGGCGGCATGGGGCCGCCGGAGGACAAGGTCGAGTGGCTCAAGCAGCTGCTGGACTGGCAGCAAGACACCCAGGATCCCCAGGAGTTCGCCCAGACCCTGAAGGCCGACCTGTTCGAGGACGAGGTCTTCGTGTTCACGCCCAAGGGGGAGGTCAAATCGCTGGGCGCCGGGGCCACGCCGCTCGACTTCGCGTACTCCGTGCACACCGACGTGGGCCACCGCTGCGTGGGGGCCAAGGTCAACGGGAAGATCGTGCCGCTGCACTACGAGCTGCGGTCGGGCGACATCTGCGAGGTGCTGACGTCCAAGAAGGAGCGCGGGCCGTCGCGGGACTGGCTGTCCCTGGCCAAGACCACCCGGGCGCAGTCCAAGATCCGCGCGTGGTTCAAGCGCGAGCGGCGCGAGGACTCCGAGCGCAGCGGACGCGAGATCCTGCACGAGAACCTCAAGCGCGCCGGCCTGCCGCCGCAGAAGATCGTGGGGTCACCATTGCTCGCGGACGTGATCCGCGAGATGGGGTTCCGCAAGGGCGAGGACTTCTACATCGCGCTCGGCCAGGCCAAGATCTCGGCCAAGACGGTCACCAGCAAGCTGATGCACCGGCTGAAGCAGGGCGAGTCGGCCGTGGAGCCGGCGTCCGCGGTGGCCGAGCTGCTGACTCGCAACGAGACGCCGAAGAAGACCGAGGCGTCGTCCACCTACGGCATCAAGGTCGAAGGCGTCGAGGACGTGATGCTCCGCCTGGCCAAGTGCTGCCGGCCCGTGCCCGGGGATCCGATCGTCGGGTACATCTCGCTCGGCAAGGGCATCACCATCCACCACGAGGGCTGCCCCAACGCGATCGCGCTGAAGAAGAGCCCGGAGCGCTTCACCAAGGTCGAGTGGGAGGGGGACATCCACAGCGCGTTCCGCGTGGAGCTGCAAATCGACGCCTGGGACCGCCATGGGCTGCTCGAGGACCTATCACGGGCCTTCTCCGAGAACGGGATGAACATCCTCGAGGCTCGCTGCACGGTGGACCACCCGATGGTCAAGAACCGCTTCGTGGTCGAGGTGGGGGACACGGCGGCGCTCAAGACGTGCGTCGGCCGCCTGCGGAACATCGACTCGGTCTTCGACGCCTACCGCATCACGCCCACCGGCTGAGGGCTGCAAAGCGGCGCCTCGCAGCGTCCTCGGTCGCTCCGAGGCGCTACGAGACGGCCATCAGCCCCCGCGGCACGGCCCGGTACTCGACAACCTCGTGCTCGCCGATGTAGTCCCCGTCCACCTGGAGGGGGAACGGGCGGCCATCGACGGCCTCCACCCGGGCGGCTTTGAGCCCCGGGATGCTCTCCACCTGGCGGTGGCGCAACACGCTGCGCTCGCGCCCTGACAACAGGCGTGGGATCAGGGTGGGCATCTCGAGGAGGGTGGCCTTGCGCAGCACGGCCAGGGACAGCGATCCGGTGTCCAGGCCGGCGTCCTCGGCCACCCGCACCGGGCGCTGCCGGAAGTAGGTGAACGGGTCGGAGTTCTGCACGATCACGGTCACCCCCTGCACGTCGTGCCCGTCGGCCACGACTCTCACGCGTGGTGGGCGGACCAGGTAGCGCCGGTTGAAGATGCCGATCGCCGCGTAGGTGTAGTACCAGGCCCCGTAGCCGGCCTTGCGTCGCGGATGGGCGTCCACGCGCGCCACCACGCTCGCGTCCAGGCCGACGCCGGAGGCGAACACGAAGTGCCTGCCGTTGACCCGGCCCAGGTCCACCGCGCGAGGGTGGAAGTCGTCGGCCATTCCCAACAGGTGCTCAGTGGCGTCGACCACGTCGTTGGGGATCCCGAGCGTGCGCGCCCACACGTTCGTGGACCCGCCCGGCAGCGCCGTCAACGGCGTCGAGGAGCCCGCCAGCCCGTTGGCCGCCTCGTTGACCGTGCCGTCGCCGCCGAAGGCCACGACCACGTCGTAACCGGCGCTGGCCGCCTCGCGGCAGATTCCGGTGGCGTGGTCGCGCTCCTCGGTGTCGATGGCCTCGACCGAGTACCGCGACTGCAGGGCGTAGACCACGAGATTCCTCAGCCGGTCCGACACCGTCGTCGCGTACGGGTTGACGATCACCAGCATCCTGCGCTTGGGCGACCGGTCCGGGAGGAGCCGCTCAGCCAGGTCCTCCGCCCGCTCGAGAGCCGTCTCCGGGTACACGGTCCGAGGCCTACCCCGCGCGCATCGCCGAGTTACGCGACAAGCGCAGACTTGCGCCCGCCGGGAGCGGGCCTACTCTGGCCAGGGAGCCGTCTTGGAAGCGCGAGCATCGATCGAAGGTCCTTCGACCGCCCTCGACGGGGCGCTGGTCGAACGCGCCGCGGCCACCGCCCTTCTCGCCGGTGCCCTCGATGCCGCCCAGGAGGGGAGCGGCTCGGTGGTCGTCCTCGAAGGCGGGCACGGCACCGGCAGGTCCGCTCTGGTCGAGCTGGCCTGCGCGCTGGCCCGGGACCGAAAGGTCGAGCTGTTGACGGCGGTGGGCCGCGAGACGGAGGGCGACGTGCCGCTCGGTGTGGCGCTGCAGCTCTTCGAGCCCCGCATGCTCGCCGCCGCGGCCGCGGAGCGCGAACGCTTGATGGCCGGTACTGCCAGCGCCGCGAAGCCGCTGTTCGCCGCCGGACCGCCGGTCGCCATGACCGAGCCCGGGGCGGCAGTGGTCCACGGGCTGTTCCGGTTGGCCGCAAACATGGCCGCTTCGGTTCCCCTCGCGCTGGTGGTGGACGACGCCGACCTGGCCGACCAGCCCAGCCTGCGCTACCTGCTTTACCTGGCCGGGCGGGTCGAGGGCCTGCCCATCGTCCTCGTCATCTCCACGGGCTCCGCCGCACATCGCGGCGGCGAAGGCGATCACATCATGCGCGGGATCCTCGCGGGGCCGGCCGCCCGCCGCGTCGGCGCAGAGCCCCTGTCCGCCGAGGGCACCGCGTCGTGGCTCAGGGCCTCCTTCTTTCCCGACGCCCACAACGAGCTGTGCGCCGCGGTGCACGAGGTCACCCGCGGCAACCCCGCGCTGATCCACGAGGTCGGCCGCCGGCTGGCCGAGGAGGGTCTGGACCCGGCGGCCGAGGCGGCCCGCCGTGTGCGACGCGGCCTTCCCGTGGCCGAAGTGGCGGAGGTCGCTCGCCGGCGTGCCCGGGTGGTGGGAGCCGCCGCACTGGACCTCATGGAGGCGGCCGCCCTGCTCGGTCCCGATGCCAACGTTCGCCGCGGAGCCGGCCTGGCCGGGCTGGACCTAGGCCATGCGGCGAAGCTGTCAGACCGCCTGGCTACCGCGGGTCTCCTGAGCGGCGGCGACCGCCTCACCTTCGTTCACCCCGTGGTCGAGGCCTCGGTGCTCCACACCCGCCCCGCGGGCGAGCGGGCGGCCGCACACCATGAGGCCGCTCGCCTTCTGGCCGACGACGGGGCAGAGGCCGAGCGCGTCGCGGGGCACCTGCTGTCTGCCACCCGCGGCGGCAGCGCCTGGGTGGTGGACGCGCTGTGCGCCGGTGCGTCCTCGGCCTTGGCGAGAGCGGACGCCGACTTGGCGGTGTTGATGCTGCGGCGCGCCCTGGAGGAGCCGCCCTCCGCCGCGTCTCGTGCCCGGGTCCTGCTCGAGCTGGGGCGCGCCGAGGCGGTCGCGGGGGAGCCCGGCGCCATGACCCGTGTGGCCGAGGCCATCGAGCGCATACCGGCGGCCGACGGGCGCGCTCGCAGCGCGCTGGACACGGGCCACGCGCTGGTGGCGCTCAGTCGTCACGACGACGCGGCGGCCGTCTTCGAGCTGGGTCTCCGCGAGTCGGAGGAGGATCAGAGCGAGTTGGGCGGAATGCTGAGCGCCGCTCAGTTCACGGTGCTCATGCTGCGCACCGAACCCACGCACGCGGTGCCGGGAACAGCGGAGCCGTCGTCGCCACGTGCCGAGGGGCCCGCCGACCGCGCACTCCTGGCCCAGCAGTCCCTCGAGGCCGCCTTGCGCGGGGAGCCCTGCGACGGCGTCCGGGAGCTGGCCACCGTGGCACTGGACCGAGGCGGGCTGCTGGAGGACTGCACCGCGGACGGAGTCGCCTACTACCTCGCGGTGGCGCCCTGGTGCTCGCGGGCGACCTGCCCGCGGCCGATGACGCCCTGACGGCCGCCGTCGAGCAGGCCCGCGAGCGCGGTTCGGCCCTCGGGCTGGCGACCGCCTCGCACTTCCGCGGCGTGGCGTCCATGCGCCGCGGTCGGGTCGCCTCGGCCGCGGCGGACGCCGAGACCGCCATCGCGGGCGAGCGCTACGGCTGGCGCCTGACCCTCTCCGCTGCGCACACGCTCCTCTCCGAGACCATGCTGCAGACGGGCGATCTCCCGGCGGCTCGGCACCAGCTGGAACTCGCGGCCCGGCACGCCGACCTGGACAGCGCAGGGAGGATCTCCCACCTGGCCGCGCGTGCCCGGCTCCACCTCATTGCGGGACGGCCCGACGACGGGCTCACGGCTTTCCTCGACTGTGGGGAGCGCCTGGCCGCGCTCGAGGCAGCCAATCCGGCGGTGCTGGCCTGGCGCTCGGGCGCCGCGCGGGCCATGGCCGAGCTGGGGGACGCCGGCGGCGCCCGGCGCATGGCTGAGGAGGAGCTCGCCCTGGCCCGGGCGTTCAGATCGCCGGGACCCATCGGCCGGGCCCTGCGCACCGTCGCGTCCCTGGAACCCCCGCGCCGGGCGGTGGAGCCGCTCGAGGAGGCCATGGCCCAGCTGGCGACCTCCCACGAAGCGCTGGAGCGCGCCGGTGCGCTCGTGGACCTGGGAGCGGCGCTGCGGCGGGCCCGGCGCCCGCGTGATGCGCGCGAGCCACTGCGACTGGGCCTGGACCTGGCCGAACGCTGCGGATCGACCGTGTTGGCCGCGCGCGCGAAGGGCGAGGCCACGGCGGCCGGGGCCCGCCCGCGCCGGAGTGCCCTCCACGGTCTGGAGGCCTTGACCCCGCGCGAGCTGCAGGCCGCCCGCCTGGCCGGCGAGGGGCATTCCAACCGCGAGATCGCGCGGGAGCTCTACGTGACCGTCAAGACCGTGGAGTGGCACCTCAAGCACGCTTACGGCAAGCTCGGCATCTCCTCGCGACGAGAGCTGCCGCGCGCCCTCTCGCGCCCGCCTGCGCGCGGCTGAGCCTTGCGGTCCGAACGAATTTCGCGGAGATAGCGAGCTTGCGCGGCGTAAGGTCAAGCCGCCATCGGGCCCCGCCGATATACCCCGAGAAGTGCTCGCCCCGCGAGTGCGGCGCCATGAGACGCAGTCTCGGACTGACCCTGAATGAGTTCGGACGCTCGACCATCGAGATCGAGGCCGAGCGCCATGCCGTGACCCCGTCCGAGCTCGTCGGATACGCGGCCGAGTACTACCTCACGACCCGCGGCGCCGATCGGGCTGCGGGACGCGTGCCGCGGTTTCTCCGCGCCGGCACGGAGCAGAGCCTCGAGTTGGCGGTGGACCTCGCTGAGTCGACCTGGGAGCAGATCGACTCCGAGTCCGAGCGGCAGGGGGTCCCGGTCGAGCTGCTGCTGGGACACGCTGTGCTGCACCTGGTCGCAGACCTGGACTCCGGTGAGGTGGCCACGCGACTTGCGGCTACGCGCGAGCAGTGATCGGTGCGGCGTCCAGCTCGCGCAGCGCGGCTTGGAGGGCGCCCCGGCCGCGGTGGTGCAGGCCGTGCACCGAGCCCTCGGAGCGACCTAGCCGCTCGGCGATCTCGCCTGGTGTGAGGCCGGCGATGTGGCGTAGCACCAGGACCTCGCGCTGCTCCATGGGCAGCCGGCGCAGCGCCTCGCGCAGGCTCTGAGAGCGCTCGTAGCCTGTCTGGTCGTGTCCCACGTCAGTCGTCCGGACCTCCGCGACGGGGATCTGGCGCCGGGCCCGCAGGTGATCGAGGGCCACGTTGCGCGCCACACGCAGGATCCACGCCGTGAAGGGCACCTCGCGCTCCTCGTAGCGCAGGACGGCGGTCATGAGCTTGGCGAAGACGTTCTGGGTAACGTCCTCGGCCTCGTGCGGATCGCGGACGATGGCCCGGACGTATGCGAACACGTCGTCGGCGAACCGCACGTACAGGAAGTGCAGCGCGCCCGTGTCGCCCTGCTTGGCCCGGGCGACGGCTCGCCGGACGAGCTCCGTGTCGGCCGCGTCGCGCTGCGGTCGCGCGAAGCGCGATACATGGGGCGCACCCTGAGAGTTAGACCTGCCGGTAGTCGCCACGAGTCCCCTACGGATCTTGCCGAGAGTCCCCCGCGCGCTTCCCTGCGGCGGTCGGACCAGAGACTTACGACCCTACGCCCGCCGATGCACCGCTGCACTAGGGTTCCTACCCTAGCTTTTGGTATCAGGCGACGGACACCTCGGCCCCGTCGCCGACGGTGACTCGCAGGGCCTTAGGCAGGCGGAACTCGCGGAAGACCCTTGCCCCCGCGCCCACGACGCTCGCCTCCAGGCGGCTGCTCAGGTGCTGGATCCGCGCGCCGGGGAAGACGATCGAGTGCTCCACCTCGGCTCCCTCGACCAGGGCGTCACGCCCGATCGACGTGTAGGGCCCGACGTACGCGTGTGAGAGCCGCGCCCCCGGGCCGATGATCGCCGGCCCGCGAACCACGCTGGACTCGAGCACGGCCGTGCGGTGGGCCACGACGGCCCCCTGCACGGTCGTCTCGTGCATGGTTGCTTCGCGGTAGTCCGCGCGTATGCCCTCGAGGGCGAAGCGGTTGCCCTCGAGCAGCGCGTCGGCGCCGTAGTCCAGGCGCCACCAATCCGCCACCCTGCGGGTGCGGACCCGGCCACCGCCGCGCTGGAGGTAGTCGGCGAGGTGCTCCAGCTCGTGGCCCGGCGAGGGGTCGACGTCGGCGGCGGCCTCCGCGACCCCAGCCCCGAGGACCGCGACGCCGGCCGGCGCGCAATGGTCGGAGAAGGGGGAGAACTGGCGACGGGCCCGCAGGTCCACGACGCCTCCGCCGTGGTCGGCGGTCTCACGGACGAAGAGGATCGTCTCGCGGTCGCCGGCCGCGTCGTCGCCCATCAGCGAGTCCAGGCCGGCCCGCGAGAGGCAGTCGGCCATGTGCAGCACGAAGGGCTCACCGGCCAGGAAGTCGCTCAGCGAGGCCAGCGACTCCCCGACGCCCGTGTCGGACGAGCGTTCGAGCCAAGTCAGGTCAAAGCGCCAGCCCACCCGGGGCACGGCGGCGCTCGCACGGGTCGAGAACCCTTCGGGAGCGAGCACCGCGACCTCCCTCAGCCCGGCGGCTTCCAGCCACACGAGCGCGTGTTCGAGAAGCGAGCGGTTGGCCACCGGCAGCAGTGGGGGCGACATCTCGCCGCGGGCGAACGGGCGGGGACCGGGCGCGGAGGAGGCGCGATGCCCCTGGGCGAGGATCACGGCCTTGGATGGCTTCACGCCTCAACAACGCGCCGGCGGCGGCGAATCTCGCCCGGCCGGCCACCCAGAAGGGCTGAGATTCGTATGAACCGGGGGCTCGCACGACCATTCTCCACGCTTCCGCGGCCCTTCCTGCACCAAAGACGGGGGCCGGAATCGGCAGCAGCAGGTAGCGTGGTCCTGTAAGCAGGCGGCTTCGGCCGCGCAGGGAAGGAAGCCTGAATTGGATGAGGTGAAGTCCGGATCTCTCGAAGCCTCCGCGTCGCGGACGCTGTCACCGGCGGCCGAGCTCGCTCTCGGCCCCGGGCGGGTGATCCGGTCCGCCAGTGGCTTTCCCTTCCCGCGCGTGGCGGTCGCTTAACGCGTCGCCATAGCCCGAACGCCGGCGAAGCGGGCGGGTGACGGGTCCCAGCGACCCCTCACCCGTCCCGCCGGCTCCCTCGTCGCCCCCGAGAGGTGCAGAGAATGCATGATGAAAGGACTCGCCCACCAGGCGCGTTGATATCAACGATGGCTTCGCCGACCCTCGGACGACGGTCCGCCCACCCCCACGAGGTCGCCGGAACGGTCGCCGTGGGGGTGGTGGCGGTCGATCAGCTGGCGCTGCGTCGTATCTCCGCGACGCTCAAGGAGCAGGCGATGGGCGCCACTGCGGTCTACGAATCCGCCGAGCAGCTGCTGGCCGGCGCCGTGAGCGGTCAGCTCGACGTGCTGGTCCTGGCCTGCGACCCGTCACGCCCCGAGGGGCTGGCGGCGCTACGCAAGCTCACGCGCGGGCTGCACGGCTGCCCGGTCGTGGTGGTGTCCTCCGCCCCGCTGGGCGCGGGCGTTCGGTCGGCTCTCGGCGCGGGCGCCTCGGGGTTCGTGACCGACGCCCGGCTTGAGACCACCCTGGCGGCCGCGGCGCGCTCAGCGCTCGTGGGGCAGGTGTCACTCCCCCGGGAGCTCCACCGGTGCGCGGTGCGACCGGCCTTCTCTCACCGCGAGAAGCAGGTGCTCTCGCTGGTGGTCCGCGGCCTCGGCAACCGTCAGATCGCCGCGCGGCTGTTCCTGTCCGAGAGCACCGTCAAGAGCCATCTGGCGTCGGCGTTCCAGAAGCTCGGAGTCAGGTCGCGCAAGGAGGCCGCGGCGGTGCTGCTCGACCCCGATGAGGCGCTCGGGGACAGCGTTTTCTCCGTTGCCGTGGACCCGCCGGAGTGACGTGACCATCCCGCTCCCCGTGCGCGTGGCCGATGCCGAGGATCAGCGGCCTCGGGTGGCCGTCATCGGGGGAGGCCTGCTCGGCATGGCCGCGGCCTGGCGGCTCCTCCAGGCGGGCGTGCACCCGGTGGTCTACGAGCGCGACGCCCAACTTGGCGGCCTGGCCGGGACGGTGTCCCTGGACGGCATCGCGGTCGACCGCTACGCCCACCTGACCCTGCTGACCGACGAGCGCGTCATCGCGCTGGCCGCCGAGGTCGGGCTGGGCGAGAGCTTCCGATTTCGCCGCTGCCGGGCGGGCCTCTACCACCAAGGACGGGCGACCTCCATGTGCACGCCTCGAGAGCTCGTGTCGTTCCCCGGTCTTAAGGCGATCGACCGCGTGCGCCTCGTGGCGCTGGCCGCGCGCTGCCGGGCTGGGAGCGACTACTTGCGACTCGACGAGACCCCGCTGGAGGAGTGGCTCGTGCGCCTGTGCGGCCGGCGCCCCTGGGAGCAGCTGTGGCGCCCGCTGCTGGACTCCAAGTTCGACGGCCGCTATCACGACCTCCCCGCGACCTACCTGTGGTCGCGGCTGCGCCGGATGTCGTGCTTCCGCGACCCCTCCTCCCATCTGGTAATGGGGGCGCTCGACGGCGGCTGCCAGGCGCTGGTGGACGCCCTGGCGAACGCCATCCGCCGACGGGGTGGCGACGTGCGGGCCAACAACCAGGTCGGCGCCATCGTGTCCAGCGCCGGGCGGGCCTTCGGGGTGGTCAGCTCGACCGGGTTCGAGCAGTACGACCACGTGGTCTCGACGCTACTCCCGGCCGCCACGCGCCCGCTGCTGGGCCCCGATCTGGTCGAGCAGGTGGGCGATGACCGCTGCCGGTACCTGGGCGTGGTCTCCCTCGTCTTGCGCCTACGGCGCCGCCTGAGCCCGTGGTACGCGCTAAGCATCACGGACCGGCGCGTGCCCCTGACCGCGGTCGTCGAGACCACCCACGTGATCGACCCAGGGCGGGTCGGCGGCGCGCTGGTCTACGCGACGAAGTACGTGAACTCCGACAGCCCGGACCTCGAGCGCTCGACCGCCGAGGTCAAGCGCGCGTACCTGGGCCACATCCGCACGATGTTCCCCGGATTCTCCGAGGCCGAGGTGCTGGCCGGCCACGTCGCCCGCAGGCGCATGGCCGAGCCGGTACACACGCTGGGAGGCGGGGGCCGCACGCCGGATATGTTCCCGGCGCCCGGCCTGGCCACGGCCTCGTCCGCCCACGTCTATCCGGAGACGGTCAGCGGCGAGGCGGCCATCGGCGTGGCCGAGCGGTTGGTGGCCGGGCTGATCACGCGGCTCGAGTCCACCCGGACGCAGCGGGCCGCCGCGTAGCCCGACCGTCCCCGGCCGTGGGTGACACCACCCGCGGCGGTGTGGCCTGGCGCAGCAGCCCGTGCGTGTAGGCGTAGCGGCTGGCCTCGGTGCGGTTTGACACCCCGAGCTTGCGATAGATGTTGGAGAGGTGGAACTTCACCGTCTGCTCGGTCACCCACAGCTCCCGGCCGATCCGGGCGTTGGTCAGGCCGTCGGCCACCAGGCCGAGAATCTCCCGCTCCCGGGCGGTGAGCGGGTCGTGGCCCGGCAGGGCAACCGGTCCCTCGACCAGGCTCGCCGGGAGCGCGGTGACGATGTTGCGGTTCACGATCTCCCGGATCAGCGTCCCCAGGCTGGGCAGGTGGGCGGACTTGGACAGGCAGGCGTCGCTGCCCGCCGCGATGGCCTGAGCCACCCACTCGTCCTCCATCCGCATGGTGAGCAGCATGATCACGCTGTCGGGCGCCTCCTCCCGGCACTCGCGGATGCGCTCGAGAGCGTTCTCGGCGCCCTGCATCTCGTCCACCAGCACGATGTCCGGCTGGGCCGCACCGATCGGGCGGCGCACGCAGGCGCGCCCGTCGACCTTGCCGATCACCTGTAGCCCGGCGGCGCTGCGCAGGGCCAGGCGAATCGTCTCGATCACGAACGAGCTGTCGGCGACTATCACCATCTTCTTCATGCGGCACGACTCCCTTGGATGAGGTGCGAAGGGCGCCGGGCCAGAACCGGCGCGCTGTACCAACGGCCGGGGAAGCGGATTTCTTTCTCACCCGTACGGGGAGGCCCGGCGGACCCGAGCGCTTTCCCGATACGACTTTCGTCCAGGGTGGCGCACGATCGGCGAAACGCGTGCATTCTCGTCTCATGAGCTGCCGACACGACGGGTACCGGGAGATCCGGAGCAGGTTCGAGGGAGACGCCGGGGTCCTCGTCTACGAATGGATGTGCGAGGAATGCTCCGCTCCGCTCGGCGAGGCGGCCCGAACCGCCTATCGGCCCCAGTTCGAGCCGAGCGGCAACGACCCCTACCTCACGCCGCTCGGCCACTCCGGGCGAGACCGGCTCTCGGCCTGAGGGCTTTCTCGGTCAGGCGGCGGCGAAGACGCTGACGCCGTCGCGCTCGGTCGCCACCGCGCGTCCGTCGTCCAGCAGCAGGTCCACGTGTCCCAGCACCTCGGAAAGCGTCAGGAACGCCTGGGTCACGGCGATGTTGCCCCACAGGGCCTGAGCCACCTCGTGCGCCGTGCGCGGACGGTCGGCGAGCAGGCGATGGATGCGGTCGGCCCGCTTGCGGTGCATCTCGAAGCGCTTGTCGATCAGCACGCGATGGTCGGTCACGGGGTCGCCGTGCCCGGGTAGCACCAGCTCCACGTCCATCTCCCGCGTCGAGGCCAGTGAGTCTAGGTAGGCCACGAGGGCCTTCGACCGGCGGCCCGGCTCGCCGGCGCTGCGGGTGATCAGCGGGTTGGAGGAGATGTGGGCCAGAAGGTGATCGCCGGCCACCAGCTGGCGGCGCTCGCGGTCGAGGAACACGGTGTCGCTCGGGCTGTGCCCGGGACGAAAGCCCACCTCCAGCGTCCGGTCTCGCATCTCGATCAGGTCGCCGTCGCGCAGCACGCGCGTCACGTCCGCGCGCGCTCCCCAGGCCCGGAAGGCGCGCGACACCGACTGCAGCGCATCGGCCACGTCCTCGGCGATGCCGTTTCGCAGCATCACGTCGCGGGCGAAGTCGTCATCGGCCTGCGCCGCCACGGAGAAGTTCTCGACGAACGGCACGGCGGCATCGATGGCCGCCACCTCGGCGCCCGAGTGAGCGGCCACCAGGGAGACAAGGCCCAGGTGGTCGATGTGCTGGTGGGTGAGGATCACGAGCTCGATGTCCTCCAGGCCGTGTCCCAGCGACGCGATGCCGCGCTGGAGCTCGTCGAACGACGTGCCCGAATTGGGCCCCGCGTCCACGAGGGTCAGTGGTTCGTCCTCGATCAGGTAGACGTTGACCCTTCCCACCGCGAAAGGGGTGGGGATCGCGAGCCGGTGCACGCCCGCCTTCGCTGCGCCGGCGTACGGGTCCGCCGCCTCGTCGGGCTGCGCCGGCGTCAGGGGGGGGCCTCGGCCCTGGGGCGCAGGTCCACCGCCAGCGGCGTCCGCCCGCTGAGCTCGCCCGCAATGTCCTGGGCGGCCCGAATGGCCAGGGCCACGATCGTCAGGGTCGGGCCAACCGCGCCGCTGGTGGGGAACACGGAGCTGCTCACGACGCGGAGGTTCTCAGCACCGTGCACGCGCAGCCCGCGGTCCACCACGCCGCGACGCGGGGTGTCGCCCATCCGGGTCAACCCCAGCTGGTGGGTGCCGTCGCCCAGCTCGACCTCGTCCAGGTCGGTGGTCTCGGTTGGAAAGTCGACCTGGGCCGCGCCAAGGCGCTCGATCTCGAGCCCGAGGACCGTGAGCGCCCGCTTGATGCTGTCCCGATCCGAGCTGCTGACCCGGTAGCCCACGGTCAGGCGCGGCACCCCGTAGGCGTCGCGCTCGCGGGACAGGGTCACCCGGTTGTCGGCCTCAGGGCTCTGCTCGGCGTCGAAGCGCAGGCGCATCGGGCCGGTGCCGGGATCGGGCATGAAGGACGGCAGCGCGCGCTGCGCGAGCCAGCGGCGGCGGGCCCACATCGCGGCGTAGCCGCCCACCGAGGGCAGGCCGCGCGCCACGTTGGCCAGGTGCCCGGGCACGTCCTCGATGCTCTCGTAGCGTTTGTGCACGCCGGCGGACTTCCAGTCCAGGCGGGTGCGGGCCATCCCCGCGCGAACCAGAGCGAAGGTCGAGAGCAGCGGGTCCTCGTGGCCGGGATCGCCCGGCTCCGGATACCACAGCGCGCCCGCCAGGTTCAGAAGGTCGTGGTCTTGGTGCACGGCGTCGCGCAGGCGGATCATGCGCCGGCAGTAGATCGAGTCGCGGGTGAGCTGAAAGCCGCCGGCCGCCGACATCGCTCCGGGATCGGTCAGCTCCAGCTGGCCGACCTCCGCCACAGGATGGGTCATGTAGAAGCGCCCGACCAGGTCGTGCTCGTTACCCAGGCCGGCCTGGGTCTGGGCGTTGGAAGCCAGCAGCAGCCGGGCGGACTCCAACCCTCCGGCGGCCACGACGAACACCTTCGCCGCCACCTCGAACCCGCGCCCGGGGCTGGCGGATACCACCGCGCGCTCCACCGCCCCGCCGACGGGGTCGCGGTCCAGCCGGGTGACATACGCGTGGTAGATGACGCGCACGTTGGGGGCGTCGTCGAGCGCGCCCTTGTAGCGACGCCAGAAGTTGACCGGCGGGCTCCAGCGCCAGAGCTCGGAGTCCTCCAGCAGGGTGTGGCGCGAGCCGGAGATGAACGGGTCAGCACCCGGCAGCGCCTGGTCCGCGGTGTACTCGAACAGTCCCAGCTGGCAGTAGGCGTGCGCGCGCTCGTAGAAGGGGCGCAGCTGGTCGAGGCCGATCGGCCAGCCACTTCCGGGAAGCCAGCTGCGGTGCTCGAAGTCCAGGCGCTGCAGCGGCGCGCAGCGCCCTCCCCACTGGTTCGTGGTGCCGCCCAGCCGGCGCTGGCGGACCAGGTCGAGCGGATCGTGGTCGGTCCCGGGCTCCAGCACGCCGCGGCAGGGATCCTGAAGGTCCTGCTCGGCGCGTGTGCCCCCGGCCTCCAGCACCATCACGTCCCAGCCGGAGCGGGCCAGCTCCATCGCCGTGGTGATGCCGGCGGCGCCGGACCCGACGATGCAGATGTCGGTCTCCAGCCGGCGCCCGACCTCCAGCTGGCGGGCGTCGATGATCACCGCGCGCTGAACTGAACGGCCGCCGCGGCCACGTTGGCGCGCACGTGGCGCGCCTCGCTCATGCCGGCCAGCACCGAGGACACGCCCGGGGCCCTCAGAGCGAAGCGCAGGCACTTCTCGGCGGTCCATCCGTCCTCGAGCAGCGTGCCGTCGCCGAAGGGCCCGGCGGCCACTATCGCCACACCGAGCTCGCCTGCCCGGGTACCGACGGCATCCAGGACGTCTCGGCGCCTGGGGTTGTAGGGGATCTGCAGGCAGGCCACGCCCGGCACCTCCAGGGCGGCGCGAGCCTCCTCGACCCCGCCGCAGGAGAAGCCCCAGCGGTCCAGCTTGCCCGCACGTTGCATCTCCTCCAGAGCTACGAGGTAGCCCGAACGGCGGATGACGCCGGCGGGCGGCGCGTGAAGCAGCAGCAGGTCCACGCGCTCAGCTCGGAGCCGGCGCAGGCTCCGCTCCGCCGCCGCCGTCACGTACCCGGGCGCGTAGCAGGCGGCGGCCGCGCCGCCCTTGGAGAGCCCGGTCAGCTGCGCCGCTCCGCCGGCGCCGCCCGCGCGGCGGGCGTCCATCAGCGCCACCGGCGTCTTGAGCAACCCCACCTTCGTGCATACCAGCACGGGGTTGGGGTGATCGGCCACGGCGCGACCGACGAGCCTCTCACTGATCCCGCGCGCGTAGCAGTCGGCCGTGTCGAGCAGATCGATGCCGGCGTCCAGGGCGACGTCAAGGGCGCGCCGCCCCTCGGTGCCCGAGCGTCCCTGCCAGAAGGCGCCGAGCTTGGCGCAGCCCATGCCGAGGGCGGAGACCGTCTGGCCGCGGGCGCCGAATGGCCGCCTTTCGAGCTCGGGGCGGCTCACGCCGAGGGTCCGGCCTCGAAGGCCGGTGGCCCGGTGCGCCTCACGCGCACGGGCCGGTCACCTGTCCGTCCGGCGATCCGTTGGACACGGTGCCGTTCTCCTTCATCACGTTATCCAGGACCATCTCCCAGCGGCGCAGGATGATCTCCGGCGCGAAGGAGCGGCGGACGAAGTCCCGCCCGGCGGCGCCGACGCGGGCCGCCAGCTCCTCGTCGCGCGCCAGCCGGTCGATGCACGCCAGGAACTCCTCGCCGGTGTCCGCCACCAGGCAATGCACGCCGTGGTCCAGGCCCAGGCCGCGGACCGCGGCCGAGGTGGTGACCACAGGCAGCCCCACGGCCATGGCCTCCAGCACCTTGGTCTTGACGCCCGTGCCCTCGACCATCGGGGCCACGAAGGCGCGGTGGCGGCGCAGCTCGGCCTCCACGTCGTCCACGTAGCCCAGGAAGCGGATCGCCGGTGAGCGCAGCTTGGCCACGACCCCGTCGGGTGCGCGTCCGATCACCGACAGCGTGAACTGCGGCGGGTGGGCCATGCGCGACGCCACCTCGGTCCGAAACCAGCGGACCGCGATCTCGTTGGGGAAGTAGTCCAGGCCGCCGATGAAGGCCACCGACCCGGCGGCTCCGGCGGCCACGTCGGCGCCGTTCTCCGGAATCCGGACCGCCATCGGAAGGCATGCGACGGACACCCCGGCGCGCTGCTCCAGGCGGTTGGCCTCGGCGGCAGCCACGAGCGAGACGGCGTCGGCCTCCCGCGCCACCTCCAGCTCGCGGCGGTCGAGCGTCCGGGCCTCGTGGCTCAGCAGCCGCGCGGCCAGCCACCCGGCGGGCTTGGCCACGATCTCGGGTAGCTCGTGGGCGTAGTAGCCGAGGATCGTGGCATTGTCGCCGCCCTGGCTGGCGAGCCACCGGTAGCGCTCCGACAGCAGGTCGTCCAGGTCCACGATCAGGGGTAGTCCCGTCGCACGCGCCAGCGGGACGGTCCGGATCATGTCCGCCACCACCAGCTGACAGCCGGTGCGCCGCGCGATCTCCGCGACCTCCGCGGCGCCGCGCGGGGAGAAGAAGAGGCACTCGTTGAGACTCAGCCGGCGCTGCAAGAAGCCGACCAGGTTCCGGACGATCTGAAGCGGCCCGGCCAGCGGGATGCGGTGGAACTTGGTGCCGTCGTCGTGGGGGAGGCCCTCGGGCTCGTGGCGCGCCACGACGGTGATCTCCAGTGGGTGACCGAGATTGCGGAGCGAGTTGACGATCGTCGAGATCACGGCCTTGCGACCGGTCTTTGGCCCGCCCGGATCGCGGCTCGCGACGATCAGGATCCGCGGTTTGGTTTCAGATGGCTTCAGTTCCACCATTTTGCGGCATCCTGACAGAATGGAAGTCGCCCCCCCGTGACGATCGCGGGGGTCGCTCGTACAGCGGTTGGGAGCCGAAATCAACGACGCTTCGACACTCGGGGAGTACGCCCAGGTAATACGTCGCAGGAAGTGGATCGTCATCCAGGCGGCCATACTGATCCCTGCCGCGGTGCTCGCCTTCACGCTCACCCAGAGCGACCTTTACCGCGGCGAGGCGCAGGTGCTGCTGAACGCCCAGGACCCCACCGAGAGGGTGCTGGGGAGCGTGCAGGGACAGAAGAGCGTCGACGAGCTCGACCGGGACGCAGCCACGCAGGCGGAGGTGGCCCATTCCCCGGAGCTTGCTCGCGGCGTGCTCCGCAGCGTCGAAGCGCGGGGGCAGAGCGTCGATGACCTGCTCGACAGCACCGCGGTCGACGCCCGCTCGGGGTCGGACCTGCTCACCTTTCAGGCCGACGACCCGAGCCCGAGCCGCGCGCGCCGCATCGCCGACGCCTTCGCGTCGGAGTACGTCCGCTACCGCGCACAGCTGGCGGCGGCGTCGATCGAAGAGGACAAGCGCGCGGTGGCCCAGCGCCTGGCAAGTCTGGATCCCGGCGCCAGCCCGGCGCTGTCTCGGCGGCTGCGAAGCACGCTGCGCGAGCTCGAGACGGTCAGTGCTCTCCAGGGAGCCGGCGCCGACGTGGTGCGCCGAGCCGACGACGCGGAGAAGGTGCGGCCGCGGCCGGTGCGCAACACCGCGATCGGATTCGTGCTCGGCCTGGTGGTCGGGCTGGCGCTGGCATTCGTCAGGGACCTCTTCGATCGCCGCGTGCGCTCGGCCGACGAGGCGGCGAGCCTTGCGGGACTGCCACTCCTGGCCCGCCTTCCCGGCCGCGAGCTGAGACAGCGGGGTGCCAGCCGGCTCCCGTTGATTCACGAGCCCGAGGGTTCGCAGGCGGACGCCTACCGAACGCTCATGTACCGCCTGCAGATGGCCAACGCCGACCATCGGGCTCAGGTCATCCTGGTGACCAGCGCCGTGGAGGGCGAGGGCAAGACCACAACCGCCGCCAACCTTGCACTGGCGCTCGCGCGCACGGGGCAGCGGACCGCGCTCGTGGAGCTCGACCTGTGGCGGCCGTCGCTGCACCGCGTGTTCGGCTTCAAGACACGCACCGGCGTCGCTGACGTGCTGCTGGGCCGCGCGAGCGTCGCGGAGGCGCTGCTGCCCGCCGATGCCGGCGGGGCGGTCACCAATGCGCGCGGCAACGGAGGCGACCCGAACACCGGCCGTCTGCAGGTGCTGCCCGCGGGAGTGGTCCCGTCACACCCGAGCGACCTGATCGCGTTGCCCGCGCTGGGAGACCTCCTGGCTGCGCTGCGCGTCCGCGAGGAGATGGTGATCATCGATGCGCCACCGCTCGTCCAGAGCGGCGACGGAATCGCGCTCGCAGCCATGGCCGACGCCGTCCTCGTGGTCACGCGCCTGGCCGGCGTTCGGCGCGAGGGGCTCCAGGAGCTGCGCCGCCGGCTGGAGGACATACCCGTTCCGGCGCTGGGACTGGCGGTGACCGACGCCGAGTTGGACGACTCGGACCGCTGGCGCCGTTACTACCGCGCGGAGCCTCCGATGGGACAGCCGAAGGCGCCCGTCGGCTGATCCGCAGTCCCGTGTCGCCCATCCGCCCATCTCCCATCCGCCGGGCCACGGCGGGGACGGTGATCGCCACCCTCGCGGGCCAGGCGGTCCTGATCGTGAGCGGCGTGATCGTGGCGCGCATGCTCGGTCCCGAGAACCGGGGCTACCTGGCGCTCTTGATCCTCGTCCCGATCATCGTGGGCAAGGTCGGAGCGCTCGGCATGCCCCTGGCCGTGACGTACTACGTCGCCCGCGACCGAGCGGCCGCAGGGGCGATCTGGGCGACGCTGCGACCGGTCGTGATCCTCCAGTGCGGGCTGATGGCGGGGGTCCATTCGCTCGCGCTGTGGCTGCTGGTCGAGGGCGAGCCGCAATATGTGATCGACGCTGCCCTGCTCACCGTCCTGCTCGTGCCGGCGGCGCTGGCCCAGGACTACGGGCTCGCCCTGCTGCAGGGCCGGGGTCGCTTCACCGCTCTCAACGTGCTCCGCTTCGCGCCCCTGGCGCTCTACGCGGCCGGGGTCGCGGTGCTGCTCCTCCTGAACCTGGATGGGCTAGGCGAGGTGGCCGCGGTCTGGTCGGGGACGAACGTGCTGCTCGCCGCGGTCACGCTGCTGGTGGGGCTCAGGGGAATCGGCCCTCCGGGCGAGGGCGCGGCGGCCCCGTCCGTGGCCAGCATGGCGGCCTTCGGGGCCAAGGGCGTGCTCGGCGCCAACTCTCCGGTGGAGACCTACCGGCTCGACCAGGCGGTGGTGGGGCTCTTCTTGACACCCGTCTCACTGGGTCTCTACTCGGTGGCCCTGGCCTTCACGAACCTGCCCCGGGCCGTGGGCACGGGCGTGGGCATCATCGCCTACCCCAACCTCGCGGAATTGACAGACCCGGTCGCAGCGCGTCGCAAGCTCTGGCGCTTCTTCGGTGTGACCGTAGTGGTTTGCGCGGCACTCGTGGTCGGGCTGGAGCTCCTCGCCGGGTGGCTGGTGCCCTTCTTCTTCGGCGACGAGTTCGAGGACTCGGTGCCGCTGCTTCGCATCCTCCTGATCAGCGCGCTGCTGGTAGCGGCCCGGCGCGTCCTCACCGACGGCGCGCGCGGCCTGGGCTTGCCCGGGCTGGGCACCGTGGCCGAGATCGTCTCGTTCGTGGTTCTGCTGCCTGCGCTCGTGGTGTTCATCGACGCCTGGGGCGTGGAGGGGGTGGCGCTGGCGCTCGTGGCGTCGGGAGCGGCGAGCCTTTTGGTGATGCTGGCCGGGCTGGCGCGCGGCCGCGGACGCCACGCTCCCGAGGGTCGCGCCAAGATGATCCGAGGCCCGGCGCTCTCATCCAGACGGCGGCGGCGAAGCGCTCGCGCGGCGCTTGGACCACTCGGAACGGCGACGATGGTGGGCGCGGTCCTGGCGATAGACGGCATCGCGGTCGTAGCAGTTGTGGTTTCCCCGATGCTCGGTATGGCGCTCGCCCTCGCCCTTCTGCTCTGCCTCGCGACGGTCAGCCTGCGTCGCAGGGTGGACATGGGGGTCGGCGAGATCGAGCCGCCGGTCGCGGAAAGCTCCTCCGACGAAGGTCTCGCCCCGGCCCGCGGGCTCTACTACCTCGGTTGCCTGATGGTGGGCTTTCTCGTGATCCGTACGGGTGTGGGGGTCACCGTGTCCGACCTGCTCTTCTTGTTCGCGCTGGGACTCACCGCGCTGACGCTCATCGCCGGCCGGCAACCGGCACCTGTCTTCATGGGCCCGATGCTGTTTCTCGGCGTCGCGCTGTTCGCGGCGGGCGGCCTGCTGTCGTCGTTCGGGGCGGACTCCCCAGGCGAGTCGGTACTGGTCGTAGCGCGGGTGATCTACCTGACGATGGTCTGGTTCTTGCTTGGCGCCGTGTTGCTCACGCGCCCTGCCCATGTCCGGACCGCTATCGGCTTCTGGGTCGCCTCCGCCGCGCTGGGGGGCGCCGGTGCGGTCGTGCAGACGCTCTTCGGGGACGTCATCCCCGGCGGACAGGTCAACTACGGCCGGGTGAGCGGTTTCGTCTACCAGGTGAACGACCTCGGCGGCCTCTGTGCCGTCGCGGCGATACCCGCGGCGATGCTGGTCACGCGCGCGCGGACGCCGGGCACGCGGCTCGCCGCCACCACGGCCCTGCTGCTGATCGTGGCCGGGCTCCTCCTGTCGAGCTCGGTGAGCGGTGTCGTGGCCGTCGCGGGGGCGGGCGCCGTGTGGCTGAGCATCGCCCGCCGACGGCTGAGGGTTGTAATCCCGCTGGCCGTGGCCGTAGTCGCGCTGTCCGCGTTCGCTGCCTCAAACAACCGGTACTGGGAGTCGCCGCTCGAGCGTCTCGGGACGGCCAGCTCTCGCACCGGCACGGCTGACTCGACTCTGTTCACGAGGGTGTACTCCTACGAAGCGGCTTGGGAGACCATCGAGGACTCGCCGCTAGTGGGGGTGGGCCTCACACGTGAGGGGGCGGACACGGCGACCGGCTCGGCTGTCCACAACGTGTTCCTCGGTGCGTGGTACCAAGCAGGCTTCATCGGGATGTTGGGCCTACTGATTGTGGCGGGGTACGCGGTGGTCGCCGCTTGGAGGGCGGTAGTCGATGCGCGCGACCCCGGAGAGCGGGCCACGGCGCAGGCTCTGTTCTCCGCGGTGCTCGCGTTCCTGCTGTTCGCCCAGGCCCAGCCAACGCTGTTCCAGCGCTACGGCTGGATGTCCGTCGCGCTCGTCGTCGCGGTCAGAGGTATACAACTCCGCGCGACGCCCGTTCGCGCTGGGCCTCAGTCGCAGGTCGAGCGCGCTGCGGGCGTGGCGGCCCCGGCCACATGACCGAGCGGAAGGACGTCGCCCTGGCCCGGCCCTCGATCGCCGGTTATCGCCAGCAGATGCTCGAGATCCTCATTCAGCGGCTCGGTGGGGACATCGGCTTCTATGCGGGGGAGCAGGATTTCGAGCCGACCACCCGTACCGGAGTACGGCTGGACGGGCACCTAGTGACCGTTGAGAACAACTATCTGCTCGGCCGGAGGCTTCTCTGGCAGGCGGGGGCGCTGCGTTCGCTCGTCGGTGCCGAGGTCACCGTGCTCGAGCTGAATCCACGCGTGCTGTCGTCTTGGGCGGCGATCCTGGCCCGAAAGCTGCGCGGTAAGCCGACCGTTCTCTGGGGACACGCCTTTCCGCGGGCGGGCCGGGGTACGCGAACGGACCTCTTGCGCGGCGTGCTCCGCGGCCTGGCGGACGTAGTCGTGGTCTACACCGAAACCGAGTGCCGCGAGCTCAGGCAGCTCTACCCGAGGAGGGTCGTGATCGCTGCGCCGAACGGTCTCTACCCCGAAGCCCGCATCGGTGCAGCCGCGCCGCCGAAGGGACCGGGTGCATTCGTGTACGTGGGGAGGCTGATTCCCGCCAAGAAGCCAGGCCTGCTCCTCGATGCGTTTTTTGCCGCGCGGTCGAGGTTGCCGTCCGGAATCCGCCTCGTGTTCGTCGGCGACGGCCCTCTACGGGCCTCGCTGGAGGCAGCTGCGTACCAGTCGGAGGACGTCGAGTTCCTTGGCGAGGTGACCCAGTATGAACGGCTGCGAGACCTGTACGCGGAAGCGATCTGCAGCGTCTCGCCGGGCTATGTGGGGCTGTCGATAGTGCAGAGCCTGAGCTTCGGCGTGCCGATGATCGTCGCCCGCGACGAACCCCACGCGCCTGAGGTCGAGGCTGCGCAGGAGGGGGCGAACTCTGCGTTCGTCGAGTCGGACTCTCCGGAAGCGCTCGCTGACGAGCTGATCCGCTTTGCGGCCGAGCAAGATGCATGGCTGGAGCGCCGCAGCGCGATCGCCGGGGACTGCGCTCGGCGCTACTCGGCAGAGGCCACCGCCGCGGGGCTTCAGCGCGCGATCGAGGCGGCTCAGCGGCTCACGAGCAATTGACCCCGAGACCCAGTCGCCTCATGCCGGCCCTCTGCGCGGCTGCGCCACCTCGACCACCACAAACCAGGCGTAGCGTCTGAGCTGAGGAATTAGGGAGAACAGAGCACCGTCGAGGGCTTCCAGCGCGCCGACGATGCGGTCGAAGCCCCTGAGTCGACGCAACGCGAAAGCCGGAACCGTGGCGAGGCTGAAGTAGCGCTTGAAAACGCGCCCGAAGTGGCGTTCCAAGAGGTCCAGATCGCTCATCAGGAGAGGGTGCTCGTCCTCGGTGCGCATCTCGGGGGTCGACCGGCGATACCGGTTCAAGATGGCGTTGTGTCCCAGCGGCTCGGCGAACACGGCCATGCCGTCGGGCTTCAGGACTCGGGCGAGCTCGGGCAGGCACCGGTCCAGATCTAGGTGGTGCAGGATCCCGGCGCCCGTGACCACGTCGAAGTGAGCGTCGGGGAAATCCAGCCGTTCCCCGTCCATCACGCGGAAGTCGATCTGCCCCGCCACGCCCTCGCGTGCTGCGAGCGCGGTCGCCTGCTCAATTGCCATGGGTGAGAGGTCGATCGCCGTTACTCGCGCTCCCCGCTTGGCCAGGAAGGCAGCCCGATCGCCCATGCCGCATCCGTACTCCAGCGTTTCCGCCCCCTGCAGCAGGTGAACGAAACGGCTCTCGTAGTAGGCCTTGCGCTCCCGTCCCACCGCGTAGAACTTCGAGGTCTCAGGTCGATAGCCGGCCGCCCCGCCGGCGTAGGCCCGATCGTGAAACTCACGTTCGCGAGTGAGACGGCTGTCGGACTCGATACCAGTCGAGGTCAAGGCACCGAAACTAACACCTTGCTGTCGAACGATCACTGCTGCCGGTGGGCCGAGCGCTTACCCGCGGATGAGGTCGAGCACCTCGTCGCGGCGCTCGACCATGTGCTCGGCCGACACGAGCGACTCGAGGTTCAGGCGCAGCAGCGGCTCGGTGTTGGACGGCCGCACGTTGAAGTGCCAGTCGTCGTAGTCGACGGACACGCCATCCAGGTGTCCCAACTCCGCATCGGAGTAGCGGTCGGCCAGCTCGGCCATCTTGGCGTCGGTGTCCGAGACCTCGGAGTTGATCTCGCCCGAGATGAAGTACCGCTCGCGCAGGGGGCGCAGCAGCTCACCGAGCGTCTTGCCGGACACCGACAACAGCTCGAGGATCAACAGGGCGGGCAGCGTCCCGGAGTCCGCGCAGTAGAAGTCGCGGAAGTAGTAGTGGCCCGAGACCTCGCCCCCGAACGCGGCACCCGTCTGTCGCATGCGGTCCTTGAAGAAGGCGTGGCCGACGCGGTTGACGAGGGCAGAGCCGCCCGCGCCTTCGACGATGTCCCGGACCGCGCGTGAGGCGCGCACGTCGTAGACGATCGCCGCCCCCGGCTCGCGGGCGATCACGGACTCGGCCAAGAGGGCGGTGAGGAAATCACCGTCTACGAACGCGCCGGTGTCGTCGATGAAGAAGCAGCGGTCGGCGTCCCCGTCCCAGGCGATGCCCAGATCGGCGTGCTCGTCGCGGACCTTGTCAACGATGAAGCGGCGGTTCTCCTCCAGCAGCGGGTTCGGCTCGTGGTCGGGGAACTCGCCGTCCGGGGCCCAGTAGGTCTGGACCTGCTCGATCGGGAGGGAGTCCAGCAGCGGTCCCACCATCGGACCCGCCATGCCATTGCCGCCGTCCAGGACCACCTTGAGCGGCCGTATCTTCGCGTGGTCGATGTGGGCCAGCGCGTCCCGGCGAAACGGCTCCATCACGTCCTCAGTGGCCACGGCGCCGGGCGTCGGGGCTCCCTCGTTGGGCAGGCCCTGCGCCACCAGGTCGCGCAGCTCGCCGATGCCCGAGTCGCCCGACAGGGGCAGGGCCCCGCGGCGCACGAGCTTGGCTCCCGTGTAGGCCTTGGGGTTGTGCGAGGCGGTGCACATGAGCCCACCGTCGAGCTCGCGTGAGCCCACCGTCCAGTAGACGACCTCGGTGCCGACCATCCCCACGTCCAGGACGTCCACGCCCTCGTGGCTCAGTCCCTCGGCGTAGCGCGCCGACATGGAGGGGGCGGACAGGCGCATGTCGCGCCCAAGCGCCACGCGCAGCTGCGACGGCTCCTTGCCCTCGAGCTCGCCGAGCACTCGGGCGAACGCGCGCCCGACGGCGTAGGCCACGTCCTCGTCCATCTGGTCGGGGTAGGTGCCGCGGACGTCGTAGGCCTTGAAGATGGCCGGGTCGATCACGGGCGGCGTTCTAGCAGCTTGCTCTTCGCCTGGGGTCAGAGCCAGCCGCGCCGGCGGAAGTAGGCGACCATGCTGGTCAGGCCGACGGCCATGCCGCCCACGATGCCCCAGAACGCGGCCACGCCGCCGGAGAACGGGAAGTCCACGTTCATCCCGAACAGGCTCGCGATCAGGGTGAGGGGGAGGATCACCACGCTGAACGCCGTGAGCACCTTGAGGACCTCGTTGACGCGGTGGGAGATCACCGATTCATTGGTGTCCTCCAGCGCCTCGACGACCTCCTTGTAGTTCTCGAGCATGTCCCAGATGCGCTCGGACGCGTCGTTGATGTCGTCGAAGTAGACCTCGAGGTCGTCGGCGAGATACCGCTGCTTGGTCCGCTCCAGGTCGCGCAGCACCGCGCGCTGCGGGCGGATGATCTTGCGGAAGTTGATGATCTCCTGCTTGGCGTTGGAGATGTCGCGGACGATCTCCTCGCTTTTTCCCTCGAAGATCTCCTCCTCGATCCGCTCGAGCTTGTTGCCCATCTTGCGCAGCATCGGGAAGCAGTAGTCGAACGCGTCGTCGACGATCTTGTAGAGCAGGTAGCCGGAGCCCTTGGACAGCAGGCCCTCGCGAAACTCGTCGGAGGACCGGCAGCGCTCGAACAGGTACTCCACGGGCGGGATCGGCGTGTTGGGCAGGGTGATCAGGTAGTCCGGCCCGATGAAGATGTCCAGCTCCGCGGCGTTCAGCCGGCCCACCGTCTTGTCGAAGACTGGGAAGTACAGGACGATGAACAGGTACTCGTCGTACTCGTCTATCTTCGGCCGCTGATTTCGCGAGGCCACGTCCTCGTAGTCGAGCGGGTGGAACTCGAAGTGCTCCTCCAGCCAGGCGCGATCGACCGGCCCTGGGCGCTCGATGTTGATCCAGCGGAGGCCCGCAGCCTCCACCGTCTCGGCGTTGGGCTCAGTGGCGGGGGTGGAGTGAGCGTCGACCCGCGCGCGGGCCGAGCGACGGAGGCGTGGCTTGGGCAGGCTCGGCATCGCGTATGGCCGGATCTTCGGTCGGGACGCTCACGGAGCCGATTCTACTTGTGGGCTCATGTATCCTGCTGCGCAGACATAGTCGTTGCATCCAGAGGGGTGGAGGGATATGGCCCTATGAAACCCCGGCAACCGTCCACGACGACCGGCTTCTGGCCGCCGTCAAGGGAAAGGTGCCAATTCCATCGGACTTGGGTCCGAGAGATGTGGCTAAGGGGCGCTCCGAAAGGCCTCCGTCACAGCAGCGACGGAGGTTTTTTCATAGGCGAAAGGAAGCTATGTCCGTTCAGGCGCTCCAATGCAAGGAATGTCGTGAGACCTATCCGCTCGACGCGCGCTACGTGTGCGAGCAGTGCTTCGGCCCGCTGGAAGTGCAGTACGACCTCTCGGGGCTCGATCCCGCGGCCACCCGCCGCCAGATCCAGGACGGCCCGCGCTCGATCTGGCGCTACGCCGACTTCCTGCCCTTCGCGGAGCCGCCGCAGCCCGGCCTGCCCGTCGGGCTGACGCCCCTGCAGCGGGCGCCGCGCCTGGCGCGGGACCTCGGCCTCGGCGAGGTCTTCGTCAAGAACGACACCGCCAACCCGACCCATTCGTTCAAGGACCGAGTGGTGGCCGTGGCGCTCGCGAAGGCCCAGGAGCTGGGCTACGACGTGGTGGCATGTGCCTCGACCGGCAACCTGGCCAACGCGGTGGCCGCGCATGCGGCCGCGGCCGGGCTGGAGTCGTACGTTTTCATTCCCGCCGACCTCGAGGAGCAGAAGGTGCTGGCCACCGGGGTCTACGGCACGCACCTGGTGGCCGTCCGCGGCACCTATGACGACGTCAACCGCCTGTGCACGGAGCTGTCCGCCGACCGTGACTGGGCGTTCGTGAACGTCAACGTCCGACCGTACTACGCCGAGGGCTCCAAGACGCTCGCGTTCGAGATCGCCGAGCAGCTGGGCTTTGCCCTCCCCGATCGCGTGGTGGCGCCGGTGGCCTCCGGGTCGCTCTTCACGAAGATCGCCCGCGGCTTCCAGGAGTGGCTGGACGTGGGGCTGGTGGACGGCCGGCTTCCGGCCTTCAACGGCGCCCAGGCCGCGGGATGCAGCCCGGTGGCGCAGGCTTACGCGGCGGGCCAGGACTTCTGCAAGCCGGTGCGGCCGGACACGATCGCCAAGTCGCTGGCCATCGGAAATCCCGCCGACGGCCCCTACGCGCTCGACCTGGCCCGTAGCTCGGGCGGATCGGTCGAGTCGGTCACCGACGACGAGATCCGTGAGGGCATAGCGCTCCTGGCCCAGACCACCGGCATCTTTACCGAGACGGCCGGGGGAGTCACGACAGCCGTGCTCAAGAAGCTCGCCGAGCGCGGGGAGATCGCGGCGGACGAGCGGGTGGTGCTCGTCATCACCGGTGATGGCCTCAAGACGCTGGACGCGGTGCGGGGCTCGTTCGAGGTCGACGAGATCGACCCGTCGGTCGCCGCCTTCGACGCGGGAGCCGACGAGCAGCCCGTCGGCGCCCTGTAAGCTGCCGCCCCCGAATATGGCGGTCACGGTGAAGATTCCGACGCAGCTGCGCAGCGTCACGGGCGGCGACGCCGAGACGGCGGTGGACGGCGCCGGAACGGTGGGGGAGGTCCTGGACGGCCTCTACGACCGCTACGACGGCCTGCGCGACCGCATCGCCGAGGACGGCGACCTCAGGCGCTTCGTGAACGTCTACGTGGGCGGCGAGGACATCCGGTTCCTCGACGGGCTCGAGACCTCCGTGGAGGACGGCGACGAGGTGACCATCCTCCCGGCGGTCGCCGGCGGCTGACCGGCTTTGCGGACCGGATTCGACGGAGCGTCGGTCCTCGTCACCGGCGCGCACGGCTTCATCGGTTGCGCTGTGGCCGAGCGACTGGTGGACGACGGCGCGCGAGTGGTGGCCCTGCGCCGCGACATGGAGCCGGACTCCCGCTTCATCACCGACGGTATCGCCGACCGTTGCGTCATCGCTCTCGGCGACCTGGTGGATTACGAGTCGATGCTGCGCGTGCTCAACGAGCACGACATCACGGACGTGTTCCACCTCGGGGCCCAGGCGATCGTGAGCGTGGCCAACCGGGCGCCGTTCGGCACCTGGGAGGCCAACGTGCGCGGCACGTACACGCTGCTGGAGGCCTGCCGGGCCCACGCCTCGGTCTCATCGGGAATCGAGCGGATCGTGGTGGCCTCGTCAGACAAGGCCTACGGGGACCATGAGCAGCTTCCCTATCGCGAGGACTTTCCGCTCCAGCCGCGCTACCCCTACGACGTGTCGAAGGCGTGCACCGACCTGATCGCGCGTTCGTATGCGACCACGTATGACATGCCGGTGGCGGTGACCCGGCTCGCCAACGTCTACGGGCCCGGCGACCTCAACTGGACGCGGATCGTGCCGGACACGGCGCGGGCCCTGGCGCGTGACAAGCGCCCGGTGATCCGCTCGGACGGCACGCCCGAGCGGGACTACCTGTTCGTGGAGGATGCGGTGGAGGCCTATCTGACCGTCGCACGGTCCCTCGACGAGGAGGGCAACCGTGGCCGGGCGTGGAACGCCGGCTGCGGCAAGCCGGTGTCGGTGATGGAGGTGGCACAGCGGCTGATCGCCGTCTCCGGCCGCGACGTGGAGCCCGAGGTCACGGGCGCAGGCACGCCCCACGGCGAGATCGACCGCCAGTACCTGGACTCGGGCGCGATGCGCGAGCAGCTCGGCTGGCAGTCCTCGTGGGAACTCGACAAGGGGCTCGGCGTGACCTGGGACTGGTATCGGCGCCGGCTCGTCTGAGGTGCGACGCTAGCCGGCGGTAACACCGAGGTAGATCTCGCCCATGCTTACGGGGCTCGTGTCGTGCAGGGCGAACCGATCGTGGTCGTCGCGGCTCAGCCCGGACGCGTATGTCGGGCGGTCGACCCGGAAGCCCGACTGCTCCAGCCTCGCCGCGAAGTCCCTGCCGTAGAGTCGGACGTGGTCGAACTGACCATAGAGCCGCTCGCGCTCATCGGGATCGACCACCGACGGATCCTCTGCGGTGGCCTCCGCACCAGTGTCTATCGGGTGCTGGAACACCGCGCGACCCGGACCCGTGAGAACGCGGGCAAGCTCGCGCATGGCAAGGCGGTCATCGGGCACGTGCTCGAGCACGTGCGAGCAGACCACGAGGTCGAAGCTCGCGTCAGGAAACGGAACTCTCTGGATGTCGAAGGTGTGGTCCACCCGTGGGCCGGCCGATAGGTCCGCGCCGACGTAGAGCTGGCGATGCTTCAGGTGCGGGTGGATGCCCTCCTCGGGCGCTAGGTGCAGCACGCGAAGCGCCGGGTGGAGGAGCCCGCTGTCCCTCAAGAACAACAGCATCAGCCGGTGCCGCGGCAAGGACCAACATCCCGGGCACCTTCCCTGCGGCTGTCCTCGGTGGGAGGCCAGCGAGCGGAAGCTTCGCGCGCAGCACGGGCAATGGATCGCGTTCCCCTGTCTGATCAGCGACTCGGCTCCCGAAAGGGTCCGTCTGCCGAGCCGTCGAACGCGGACCGGCAGCAGCCGGTTGACGTTTGCCACGTTGGGCATGGAGGCGCGAAACGTATCCTGAACCGGATCGATGCAGCACATGGTGATCTCCCGGTTCAACGTGCGAATGCGCGGGTTCGAGCCTCGCAGCGAGGCGTGGGTGCGGCAGCGGCTCGAGCTGTTTCGCAACTATGCGGTCCGCTCGATGCTGAGCCAGACCGCCTCGTACGACCGCTGGTTGATCTTCTGCGACGAAGGATCGCGGTCGTGGTTCGAGGAGCTGCTGGGCGACGCCCTGCGAGACGTGCCGGGGGCCGAGCCCGTCTGGACCAGCCGGCCGTTCTGGGACTGCGCACGCGAGGAGATCGCGGCGCGGGTGCGTCCCGGCGGGAAGCTCGTGACGACGCGAGTCGACACGGACGATGCGGTGTCTCGGCGTTTTTTGGCCGAGGTACAGGCAGCAGCGAGGGGAATGGACTTCGGCGCCCTCAACTTCCTGCACGGAGCACAGCTGGTCGGCGCGCGCGTGTATCGGCGTTCGGACCCCTCCAACATGTTCATCAGCTTCGTCGAGGAGGCCACCGACCGGCCCCTCACGGTCTTCGTGGACGAACACCATGTCCTGGAGCGCCACGGGCCCGTCGTCCAGGTGCGGACGTCGCCGGTGTGGCTTCAGGTCATCAACCAGACGAACATCATCAGCTCGGTTCGCGGGATCCGTACCTCGGCCGCCAAGGTGCTGCGCGACTTCGATCTCGACGTCACGCCTGCCGAGAGGCGGGCCGAGGTAGCCGCTGACCGATTGCGGACGACACTTCGCATGGGGCTCCGGGTGGTTTCGGCGCGGCACCGCCGGCGCTGGGCCCGGCAGGTGCTGCTCAGCCGCGGCAGGCGCTAGGGCAGCCGAACGACGATCTCGTCGTTGCGGGCCCTCCACCGGCGTAGGCCCGTGTGGCAGGTGGCGTCTCCCGTGTCAAGGACCACTCGCAGCGTCCCCGACGCGGTGCCCGGAGCGCTCGAGCTGATCGAGAACGACACGTCGCTGATGGGTTCGGTGCTGGAGCCTGGCCCGGACTCGACGAGATCTATCGCTTCCTCCGGGAGCGTGGCTTCTACCTGGTCTCGTTCTACAACTTCGCCTGTCGGCTGGGCCGGGCCGACCGGTCGGGATGCGCTGTTCGTCGCCCCGCAGCGCCGTGCCGCACAGTCGCACGAACGTGCAGCCGGTGTTCAGAGGGTCGACGCGCCCAGCCCCGTCAGCTGAGCACGTACCCGACGATGAACCCGGCCACCGTGGCCGAAGCCACGATGCGGTTCACCTCGGAGAAGGCGTGGGGCACGATGGCGATCGTGACCACGGCGAGGACGGCCCCGGCCGCCACGGCCTGAGCGGTGCCGATCAGCTCGGCGCTGGCATCGGCGAGCACCGTGCCGCCCACCACCGTGGACAGGGCCAGCGCCAGGCCGATCGCGCTCAGGAGCGTTATTGCGAAGCGCCGCGTTCGCCCACCCGCGATGATCGGCTGCGCGGCCCCGTAGGACTCGACGACGTTGCCGATCAGCACCCCGGCGAGCAGGGCCACTCCGATCTCCCCCTCGGCGATGGTGAGTCCCAGCGCGATCGACTCGGGCACCCCGTCCACGAAGATGCCGGCCGCGATCGACTGGCCGCGTGCGGCCTCGGCACCGGGCGCGGGCATGTCCATCTCCCGCCCGGCCGCAGCGGCGTGCCCCGAGCGGCGCATGGCCATCTTCTCCGCGTCACGGCCAAGCCACCAGTCGGCCCCGACGTAGGCGACCGTGCCGGCCAGTAGCCCTAGGGCCGTGAGGGCGGCGCCGGCTTCGCGGTCGGCCTCGGGCACCAGCTCGAGCGCCACCGCCGAGAACAGGATGCCGCCGCCGAACGCCGTGAGGGTCGCCGCCACCCTCTTCGGCAGGCGAAACGACGCGGCGGCCGCGGCCCCCACGACGAGGCTCCCGCCGATGGCAAGCCCCCAGCCCAGCGACGCGGCGAGGTTGCTCATCGGGCGTACGCTACGCCGACGGGAGCTCCCTACCCCTCCTTGGGCATGGAGACGCGCACGCCGTCGGTCGGCTGCTCGGGTCCCGAGCCCTCGGCGCCGGGCGGCTCGTGGCGAGCGCCGTTCGTGGTCGCCGGCGGGGACTCGCCACCGCGGTAGGGGCCGGGCTTGGGGCGCGGCTGGCCGCCCGGAAAGGCCAGGCGCAGGATCGTTCGCTGCACCATCCCGAGCTGCTTGAGGAACGGGCCGGTGTTGTACGGCAGGTCGTACCGCTCGCAGAGCGCCTTCACCTGGGGGGCGATCTCGGCGTAGCGCGTACTCGGCATGTCGGGATAGAGGTGGTGCTCCACCTGGTAGCCGAGGTTGCCGCTGATGACGTGGAAGAGCGGTCCGCCCTCGATGTTCGCCGCGCCGAGCAGCTGGCGGACATAGAACCCGCCGCGCGTCTCGTCGGCTACCTCCTCGTCGCTGAAGGTGTAGGTCTGATCGGGAAAGTGGCCGCAGAAGATGATCGCGTAGGCCCACACGTTGCGGGCCACGTTCGCGGTCACGTCGGCCTTGAGCGTGGTGGCGAAGGTGCGCCGAAAGGCGTCCAAGTCGATGATCCGTCTCAGCCCCGTACGGCGGTCCCCACGGTCGCGTGCTCCGACCGCCAGCCGCGCGGCGGATGCGGCCAACCCGCTGAGCACCGGGAACACGATGTAGTCCTTGGTGATCTGCAGACGCGCCTTGCGCGCCATCCCCTTGAGCTCGCGGCGGACCTGCTCCTTGGACTTCTCCCCCTTGCGGATCGCCTCGAAGTCCAGGTCATGGCTCGCGACGCCCCATTCGAACAGCGCGGCCAGCAGGAGGTTGTAGAACGGCTGGGCGAGGTAGACCGGATACCACTTCTGGTGCGGGTCGATCCGCATGATCTCGTAGCCCAGATCCCGGTCCTTGCCACGGATGTTGGTGTAGGTGTGGTGGACGTAGTTGTGCGAGTGCTTCCAGGCCTCGGCGGTCGATGCGGAGTCCCAGTCCCAGGTCGAGGAGTTGATCTGGGGGTCGTTCATCCAGTCCCACTGGCCGTGCATGACGTTGTGGCCGATCTCCATGTTCTCCAGGATCTTGGCCAGCGAGAGCATCGAAGTGCCGGCGATCCACGCCGGCCTGCGACTCGAGGCGAGCAGCAGCAGCCGGCTCAGCACCACGAGCCTGCGGTGCATCCCGATCATGCTCGTGATGTAGCGGCGGTCGCGGTCGCCGAGATCGGCGAACACCTGGTCGTGGATCGCGTCGAACTGCTTGCCGAGCTCGTCGATCTGCTCGGATGTCAGGCGGGCGAGCGGGCTTTCGATCACTGGGTTCATGGTCCTCCGTTGTGGGGTCAAAGAGCGATTTCCACGGGCCCTTCGGGCGCGTTGACGCACGTTCGCACCACCTCGCCCGGAGAGCCCGAGACCTTCCCGGTGCGCAGGTCCCGGACCTGGCCAGAGCACAGCCGCCCGACGCACGTGTGGCAGATGCCCATCCGGCAGCCGTAGGGCAGCGTCGCGCCGGCGTCCTCGCCGGCGACGAGGATCGGCGTCGCGCCGTCGCTCGACGCGTCCACCTTGCTGTCGGTGAAGCGGATCCTCCCGCCCTCGCCGTGCTCGGCATCCTCGGAGCCGATCAGCGGCTGGAAGCGTTCCATGTGCAGCCGATCCCGCTCGCCGTGTCGCTCCCAGTGCTCGCGCATCGCGTCGAGCATCTCAGCGGGCCCGCTGATGAAGGTCTCGCGCGTGCTCCAGTCCGGGCACAACCCTTCGAGGTCCCGCGGGCCCATCCGGCCCATGTCGTTCGTCAGCTGCTCATGCAGGCGAAACCCGGCGTGGCGCGCCGCGAGCCCGCGTAGCTCGGGGCCGAAGATCACGTCGGCACGGGTCCGGGCGGAGTGCAGGAGCACGACGTCGGACAAAGCCTGGCGGCGGTCGAGCGCGCGCAGCATGCTCATGATCGGCGTGATGCCGCTGCCGGCGCTGATGAACAGGAGGCGCCCCGGCAACGGATCGGGAAGCACGAAGGTGCCCTCCACGCCGCCCAGCCGGACGATCGACCCCGGCTGCGCCTGGCGTACCAGGTAGGGGGAGACCTTGCCGGCGTCGACGAGCTTGGGGGTGATGCTGATGCAGCCGTCCGCCCGGCCGGGGTCGGAGGTCAGCGAGTACGCCCGCCAGTGGTGGATGCCGTCGACCGCCATGCCGATGCGCAGGTACTGCCCGGGCTCGTGGCCTTCCCACTCCCAGCCCGGCTTGATGAGGATCGTCGCGGCCTGGGCGGTCTCGGGCTGGATGCGCTCGATCCGGCCGCGGAGCTCCTGTGTCGACCAGAGCGGGTTGATCAGCTCGAGGTAGTCGTCGGGGAGCAGCGGCGTGAAGAGCGATCGCAGCGCCCGCAACAACCGCACGCGCCAGAGCGGAACCTTGGGCTG